>Ga0206682_10001084_pt1 | contig 27282 bp, 19 predicted proteins | sample M240m12015metaG_FD_155444 | JGI IMG/M metagenome (GOLD analysis project Ga0206682, IMG submission 155444) | Ammonia-oxidizing marine archaeal communities from Monterey Bay, California, United States - M2 40m 12015 | ecosystem: Environmental > Aquatic > Marine > Intertidal zone | place: USA...
GTTGATGTCTCGGAAGAATCGAGGGCATCCTTCTTGAAGAGTCGTGACGCCCGCGACGCCATTCAGCCACGACAGACGCACGAGATCTTGCACGACCACAGCCGGATGCACGTAAGAGTCCTCGAACCACGTCAACGACTCGGTCGGCCAAAAGGTTGAGTGTGAGTACAAGGGATCACCATCGCTGACGTGCTTGTCCAATCGCAAGATCATACCAGTCGACGGTGAAAGACTGGGAAGACCCGGCGCTTCGTTGAAGGCAAGATTCGTGATGACGGCGGTCTTCGTCGCATCCGTGCTCGGCGTAGTGAACCACGATTCATCGATGACGACGGCAACATTTGCCATATCGGTGAGAAACGCCGCTTTGCTTGGATACTTGTAATAGCCCGCGCTCGACGTCGCCGCGCTCGGAATGTGAATGCTCAAGCCCGCGGCGGTACAAATGTCTCGCTTGTAGTCGTCCCAAGTGATTTCGTACGCAGCAGTAACCCAGGCGCACTTGTAACCGGTTGGAATGCCACCTCGAGCTTGCGCCGCGGCGACTTGCCCCGCCATGTAATTCCAACGTTCGTACTGGTCGGCGTAGTAACCGCTCGCTTGGGTCTCCTTGTTGAAAAACAAAGAGATAAATTTGATGAACGAAAGTCGCTCGAGCATGCCGAGATTCGTGTGCGACGGCGTGAACACCACATCCTTGTCCGAGTTCGAATACCCGGTGTCCCACTCATCCGTGATGACCATCTCCACATTATTGGTCGAAATACTGTTGTGCCACAGCGTGTAATTGTACTTCGACGCACCCAAATAAATCACGTGACTCGCCGCGAGCGTTCCGTCCTCCTCCGCCTTTTGCACGCACGGCGCGTGCACGTACGCCGGATCGATCAACTTCAACTTATCTCGCAATCCGAGCTGTTCGAGGTATCCGACCGCGACGCTCATTCCCGTGGCCACGCGTTTCACCGGCACCGAGAAGAATCGCGCACCCGCGGGGAACGCCGACCCGTCGACGTCCTGCGTCGGCTGCGTCGTCCCGCACTGGTACAGCACGTACGTCAACGCCTCGACGCCCGGCAGCGCCTTCGTGCGCACCACCTTGAACGTCTCGGCGTAGGTGACATTGAACCCTTCGCCACCGTCCACGAACGCGCTCGCGCTTCCCGAGTTGAGATTCCCCGGGGACAAGCGCGCGGCGGCGGGAAAGAAATCTGTCCCGCTCGGCGTCGACGACGTCGCGCAGGCTTGGTTATCCACCGCCGAGGCGCGCGCGGTGCCGACGAGGGCGAGGAGGGTGAGCAGACGTACGCACGACATCGCGCGAGCGGGCGTCGGCGAGCCGTGGTGTGGCGGAACGTTGCGATGGGCGGCAGACAAGTTGACGTCTCGTTCGCGAAAAAAACCCTAAAGGTTGCTAGAATAAACGTTCACAAAGCGGTAAATCTTGGAGATAACGCGCGGCGAGCTAGTGAAGTGCCGCGCGAGATGATGCAAGATGGGATAAGATGAGAGAACGTCGCGCGAGGCGACATCGCGAGGGCGAAGAGCTCATCGAAACTCACGCCGACTTTGATTTGACGCGCTGAGATCCGTGCACGTAATAGTGCTTCCCGACGTCGTTCAAGTTGCCGAACGTCGCCTTCCAGGCCCCATAATACGTCAAGACCTTGTAGTTTAAGTTCCACTTCTTCGCAAACGGGACGAATCGGCGGGAGACTTCGGGTTGGCGGAACTGAGGCATATCCGGGAACAGGTGATGGATGACTTGGCAGTTCAAGTAGCCCATCAACCAGTTGACGACGCTGTTGTTCGGATTGATGTCGATCGTGTGATCGACGGCGTATCGCACCCACGAGAGGTGTTTATCGCTCGGCACGACATCCAAGTGCGTGTGAGACGTGGAAAAGTGCGCGAACAAGTAACATCCGCTCGCCCACATCGTCGCCGCGAACAAGCCGTACGAGGCGATCCAGGAGTAGCCGGTGACGGCTTTGATAACCGCCGTGCGAATGACGTGCGCGGAAAACATCCAAGCCGCTTCTTCGAAGCTTTTGCGTCGCAGCGCGTTACGCGGGTGCAAGACGAACATCCAGAAGAACAAAACCATACCGGACGTCACGGGCACGAAGGTCCACGCTTGAAGGCGCAACCACAACTTACTGAATCCCCGCGGGCGATTTTCTTCAACCGCGGAGTTGAAGAACGCCACCGTGGGAGTGGTGTCGAGATCCATATCGTGTCGCACCTTTTGGGGCGTCGCGTGATGCTTGTTGTGCATGTTGTTCCACATGTCGCCACTCGACGCCAAGCCGAACCCCGCGGCGAAGGCTTGGATTCGCTTGTCCCACCAAATGTTTCCAGTCAACGAATTGTGCCCACCCTCGTGCTGCACCCAACCGCATCGCGCGCCGAAGAAACACGAGTACACGATCACGGAAGCGACGTGCCAACGCGCGTGCATCAACGCCGTGCCGAGCGCGAACATCGCCGCGAGCTCGGCGAATCGATACGCCACGTGCGCCGGCGAGGGCTTAAAAAATCCCTCACGCTCCAATTCCTTGCGCCACTGCGCGAAATCCTTCAGCATCGCCTCATCTTCGATCGGTTCCCGCGTCGCCGCGTCCACTGGCTTATGCGGCAACGCCGCCAACGCCTTGCGCGCCTTTTTCGACCGATAATGAAACTCTTTAAAAGCCTCCGTCGCGTCCGCTCCCGTGTTCGACAGCATGTAATAAATAACCGATCCTCCGGGATGCTTAAAATCCGTCACATCGTATTCCACGCCTTCGATCGTCACGTACCGCCGTTCGAACGTCTTCGCGATCGCGTGCGGCTCCAACTCTTTCGTCCACGCCGTGGCGCTCGCGTTTCGAGTCTTCTTCCCCGCGTCTTCGCTTCCCATCCCGACCGTCACCGTCGGCGTTCCGCCTTCGCTCAGCGACGACGACGAGCTCGTGCGTTCGTTCGCCATCGTTCGCGATGTGCCTTCGGTCGTTTCGACGCACATCTCTCGCGTTTTAATCAGGATTTAAAGCGAACGATCAGTTTTGTGGAATTCGTCGCTTTGAACGCGTCTGACGTCGTCGCCGCGCGTCTTCGAGGCGTGCGGCGCGCGCGAAACTTTGATCGCGCGTGTTTGTTTCGCGGTGCGCGCGGTCACGGACGCCGCCGCGCGCGCGCGACGACGCGATGTGACGATAAAGCGAGCCGCCAGCGTCATCATCTTGTGCTCCCTGCGTCGCGCGCGAGCGCCGAGCGCGCGCGTTTTAATGTCGCCTCGCGCGACCGCGCGCGCGGTCGACGCGGTGGTCGTCGCGATCGAATCATCGTCTCTCGCGTTATTCGCACATGCTAATTCGTTTCAATTCGCTACGTTGAACGTCGCCGCGCGGCGTCACTGGAAGTACGCGGTGAGGGAGCGGCGCGCGCGCGTCGGCGGCGCCGGGGAATCGATCGATGTCATCGGTTTCGCTTTTGCTCGCGGGATCGGCTCGTTCTCGGTGTTTTCTGCGTCGGGGCGCTCTTCGTCGATGTCTTCGACGTCGGGGTCGGCGTCGGCGTCGGCGTCGAGGACGACCGGGGACGGCGGAAGACCCGCGGCGAGGGCGAGGGCGTTCCCGGGGGTGTTGGGACGTCTCGCCGTTTGAGGCGCGAATGCGCTGAGAGGGGTGAGCACGGCGGATGATGTCGCCGCGATGGCCTCGTAACGCTCTCGCCAGTACCGAGCGTCGCTCTGGAAGAGCGCGCGCGCGCGGCGTTCGTGCTCGAGCGCCTCGATGACGTCGATGGAGGCGGCGGGTTTCGAGGGCGACGCCGAGACGGCGGCGCTGGGTGAGGACGCCACTACCGGCGATATCGGTCGCAGCTGATGCTGTTGCTGCTTTTGGGCGTCCAGTTCGCGCTGGAGCTCGTCGCGTTCGGCGGCGATGGCGTCCAAGTTTTCCTCGAGCGTCTTCACTCGTTCCTCCGCCACGTTGACCTCTAACTCCGCCGTCGCCGCGCGTGCATCCGCCAAACGGAGCGCGGCGGCGTTTTCCGTGAAAATTTGACTCGCCTTGTCCGCGCGAGCAACGATGAGGTCGACGTTCTTTCGAGATTCCACGAGCTGGGCCTCGGCGTCGCTCAGCGCGACGCTCAGCGCGTTTTCTTTCTCGCGGCTTCGTCGCAGCTCATCCGCGCGCTCTTCGAGCGCGGCTTCGGACTCCCGCAACGTCGACGCCGTCGCCCGAATTTCTTCGTCTCGTTCGGAAAGTAAACTTCGTAACTCCTCAATCTCTCGCGCGAGCTCCGGCGACGCCCTCTCGCCTTCCTCCGCGGCTCTAAGCCGCGATTTCAAAACGTCTCGCTCCGCCGCCGCCGTCTCCGCCTTTTCGTTCGCCTCGTCCGCTTCCGCGCGCAACCTCTCGCGCGCATCCTCCAGCTCGCGCTTCGCCGCGTCAAACGTCTCTCTCGTCGCCTTCGTCTTCGCCTCCGTCTCGACCGCGTTCGCCTTCGTCTCCGCCTCGCGCGCCGCCCTCTCCCTCTCGAGCGCGTCCTCTAATTCCTTCGCCCTCTCGTTCGCCCTCTCCAGCGCCTCCGCGTCCGTCGTCGACGTCGTCGTCCTCTTCGACGCCTCCGCCCGCGCCAGCGTCTTTCGCAGCGTCGCCCGCAGTTCGTCCCGCAGCGCGTCCCTTTCCGCCCTCGTCTTCGCCTCTCCCGCCGCCGCTCGATCCCTCGCTTCCTCCATCTCCCTCGCCGTCGCTCGCGCCTCCTCCAGCGCGCGCTCGCGCGCCTCCAGCGCGCTCGTCAGTCGCCGCACGTCCTCGTCCACGCTCGCGTACGCCTTGCTCAGCCGTCCCGCCTGCGCCGCCGCCGCGCGCGCGCGCTCCAGCCTCGCCTCGCTCGTCTCCAGCGCCGCGCGCATCCCCTCCAGCTCCCCGCGCAGGCCGTCCACCGTGTCGTCGAACGCGCGCGCGTCGCCGGGCGACGACGCGCCGCTCGCCGGCGCATCCATCGCGCCGCGGTGTGCCGTCGATCGATCGCTCGGCGCGCGCGCGCGTCGACCGCGCGAGGTTCGCGGCGCGCGCGCGATCGACGACGCGAGGGTCGCGCGATCGCGCGTCGATCGATCGCGCGCGCGGCCGCGCGACCGCGTCGATCGATCGCGCGCGCGCCGCGTCGATCGATGCGACGTCGATCGACGCGCGCGCGCGATCGACGACGCGAGGGTCGCGCGATGGCGCGCGCGATCGATCGCGCGCGGTGGTGACGTCACCACCGGGCGCGGCGGCGACGCGCCGGCGCGCGGCGCGGCGCGGCGCACACCGACGCGCGCGCGCACGACCGCGCGCGATGACGACGAGCGCGACGGCGACGACGGCGACGACGGCGACGGCGCGACGCGCGACGGCGCGCGCGCGCGACGCGGGGTCGAGACGGGCGCGAGGGGGGGCGCGATCGCGCGCGCGAGCGACGACGCGGACGACGACGGCGACGCGGGCGACGACGGAGGGCGCGGGGGAGGACGCGAGCGCGGAGGGGAAGATGCCGCGACGCGCGCTGGCGGTGAAGACGGCGACGCTCGTCGCGGCGCTGAGCGCGCTGCCGATGGATAAGCGCGCGCTCGCCGAGGGTTCGATCGAGAGCTCGTACTGGGAGCAAGTGGAGCTGCCGCTGGAGCCGGGAGTGATTCTGCTGGACATCGCGTTCAGTTCGAACGATCCCAAGCACGGGTTCTTGCTCGGGACGAGGCAGACGGTGCTCGAGACGAAGGACGGAGGGAAGACGTGGGACGTGCGCGATTTGAGCGGATTGTTGGACGACGACGTGAATTATCGCTTTAATAGCGTGTCGTTTTGCGGCGACGAGGGATGGATCATCGGTAAGCCGGCGGTGTTGTTGCACACGACCGATGGTGGCGCGAACTGGGAGCGCGTCGGGTTGAGCCCGCGACTTCCGGGGGCGCCGGTGTTGATCACGGCGGTGCAAGATAACGGCACGGCGGAGATGGTGACGGACGAGGGGGCGATTTACTTCACCAAGGACGCGGCGCGCAACTGGAAGGCTGCGGTCGAGGAGACCGTCTCCGCGACGTTGAACCGCACGGTGAGCTCTGGTATCACCGGCGCTTCGTATTACACGGGCACGTTCTCCACGATCTCGCGCAACGACAACGGCGAGTACCTCGGTTTAAGCTCTCGCGGGAACTTTTACATGTCTTGGGCGCCGGGTCAGGCGTACTGGCAACCGCACAACAGAACGTCCGCGCGTCGGGTGCAAAGCATGGGCTGGCGCCCGGATGGCGGGATTTGGGAGCTTACCCGCGGCGGTGGCATCTTCTTCTCCGCCGAAACCGGCCTCCCGGAGGAGGATTCTGAATTCAACGAAGGTAGAATCGGCTCTCGCGGCTTTGGTCTGCTCGACTTGGGTTACACCCCGAGCGGCAAGACGTTCTGGACCGTGGGTGGCTCTGGAAGCGTGTTTTACTCTACCGACGCCGGTAAGTCATGGAAGCGCGACCGCGGCACGGACAACGTCGCGGCGAACCTCTACAACGTCAAGTTCCAAAGCGAAGATCAAGGATTTATTCTCGGCAACGACGGTATTCTCTTGCGTTTCACCGGCGCCAAGTTGTAACGGGCTGCCACAATTGAGCAGCACCCCGCGTCGCGCGTGAAATTGCATGTAATAAATCTTCGAATTCGTTCAAATCCTGCGTATGCTTTACACGTCCTACATAAATGCGAGTCGATTCGTCGAGAGAAAGAATGGAGTTGCGCGCGCGCGTTCGTTTGCGTTCGCGCGATACTGTGTGATACTACTTGAACTGCATGTTTTGCAGTTTTCCTTGCCGAGTCAGGAGATCGCTCAGAAGATCATCCGACGACCCCCCGCGATTGAGTCTATGAAACTGTCGACGATGTAACTCGTAAAGCTCTTTCAAAGATTCGGTGTACAGGGCGTGGTACTTGTCGATGATTTCGTTTGACGGATCGACGACTTTGGGCACGGCGATGGGATTGCCCACGACGACTTCGATCGGCTCACGCTTCGGAAGCACACCTTTGCGACCAAAGATTCGACGCCACATGCCTCGACTGAGCGACCGCCCGTAAAAAGCAGGCGGCGTGATGCCAATGAGTTGTTTGATGTACATTTGGAAATTCCTCAATCGTCCGCCTTCGGGATTTTCCACTTGTTCGAAGATGTCATTCTCGCCGAACGCGAACACGGGCACGAGCGATGCTCCTGTGCGAAGAGCCATCTTTACGAACCCCTTGCGTCTGGCGAGCGTGAGCGTGGCCCAGCCCGGACGCGCGTCCAACGCTTCGGAGGCGCCGCCGATGACTATGGCGACGGACGCCCCCGGCGCGCGCGTCAGATTCGTCTCCACGCTCGACTTGGTCACGCTATTGATCCCGAGCCCCATCAACACCTCGCGAGTGAACGGGAACTTGAAGTTCATGGACAGCGTGAGAAGACGCAAATCGAGTCCCGGAAATGCTTCGTAAAATCCCGTCGCCTCGGTGGCGAACGTCAACAACGCGCCGACGCCGATGACGCCGTGCGGATGATAACCGAACAAGTAATTACCGCTCGGATCTAACTTCGCGCTCACGTGTAATCGCACCGGAAAATACTCCGCCAAAATCCTCCAAAACGGTAACCGCCGAGACCATCGAGCGAAACGCTTCCCCGAGCTCGCCGTCTTCCTGTCGAGCGTCGCGTACCACGCGATGTACCCCAGGAAGAAATTCTTCAACCACATCGACGGCCCGAACACGCAATACGCGGGATATATGAATATCGCGCTCAGTATCCACGCGTATATCATCACCACGATCCCCACCTGCTCCGCGTGCGGCCCGTGTTCCGTGCCGTTCGTCACGAAGACGCTCTTCACCAGCGCCGTAAAGTACAACCCGAGCGGCACGAACGCCGCGCCGATCACCGCGTACCACAGGTAAAAGTTCCCCAGCCAAAACACCAAGCCTACGTTTTCGCATCCATTCGTCCATCCGTCAGTCGTCGTCCGCGATCCGTGATCCGTTTCGTCGTCGCGCGCTCGTCTAGATTTGGATTATCCATCCACCCGCGCGTCTCCCCATCGCTCGTCCATCGCTCGTCCATCGCGTCGCCCATCGCGCCATCGCGCGCGCGCACCTCCTAATTTATGTCGCGTCGCCGTCGCCATCGCCGGCGGTTCGACGAACGTCGCGAGCGCCTCGGCGCCGCGCATCCCGCTCGACGCGCGTCGAAGCAGAAATCGTTTCTGCGCGTCCTCGCGCGCGTCGCTCGACGACGCGCGCGCGAGCGAGATGGCGGCCGCGACGCCGTCTCTGTCGCGCCGTCGCTCGACGGCGTCGCGACGCGCGGGCGCCATGGCGCGCGCGGCGACGCGCGACGCAGTGCCGTCGGCAGAGCACGACGCGCGCGGACGACGACGACGCGACGACGCGACGGATCCACGACGCGACGACGCGACGGATCGACGACGCGCGAGCGACGACGCGGCGCGCGCGAGAGCGAGAGCGCGCGCGCGCGCGACGCGCGACGCGAGCGCGCGACAACCGATTGGTGTTGAGAAAAGTTTGACGACGAAGACGGCGCGACGATGGCGCGACGACGCGTGCCGGGACTCAAATCGTTCCTTCGGGCGTTGTTGCGGCTGACGAACGGCGCGCTGCTCGCGGGCGGACTCGCGACGGCGTTGTTTGCGTTTCACTTGTGGTTGGGATTTAACAAGCGGCGCGTCGGGCTGGACGGTTTGGATTGGGACGACGGGCCGGACGCGCGGACGCCCGCGACGGTGGACGTGAGCGAGAACGCGACGGCGATTGAACAGACGAAGGCGCGGGTGCATAATTTCTTTGAGACGGAACCGTGGTTCGTGTACTTTATCGGGGGGAGCGGAGCGTTTTGCGCGGCGACGGCGTGGTTGGGATTGGCGGGCGCGGAGAACGGGAACGCGTGTTGTTTGGGAATGTACGCGCATCAGGTGATGTGGATGGTGATATTGCAAGCTGGGTTGGCGGCGTACGTGTCGAGTGGTAAGGCGTACGCGTCGGCGCCGACGGATGTGACGGGGGCGTACGCCAACGCGTGGTCCTTCATGGAGGAGCACGAGAACGCGGTGACGTCGCTCGTCCTCGTCGTCTTCTTCGTGCAAATTTTGAGCATCATATTAGCGATCGCTTTACGGCGAGCGGCGACCGAAAGCGGTGGTGTGGATAGCGATGACGAGGAAGATAGCTACTACGAGGACACGTACGGGGATCGCGAACGCGCGCCCCTCGTCGGGAGCTCGCGAGTAGAGATGGAACGCGCGGGCGATAGTGCTTGGCGCATTAGGATGCGCGAAAAGTACGGATTAGACACCGCTAACTTCGAGCACAGCCCATCGCGGCCGCCGCCGTCTCGAGTGTCGCGAGAGAAGCAGCGCGAGCGCGACGCCAACGCGTGCGTCATCATGTGAGAATTCATTGCAATGTTCCATCATCTTTTATTCCCTTCTTCTATTCGTATCGTGTCTGTCTAATCATTTCGTCAAAAATGTCATGTACGGATCCTTGCTCGCCTCGAGCACGTCCGGGCGTTGACTTTGCTTATAGGCCAAGCATCGCGAGATGAACGCCTTGCCTTCCAGCGAAATTGAGGGTCTGCTTGGGAATTCCACCTCCTTGGCGTTTCGAATCGTGCCCGCGTGCAAGATTTGCTCCTGTGACATGTCGTGGCCGAACGGTCGCTTGCCGTAAATCATTTGAAACAAGATGACACCGCACGACCACGTGTCAACCTTGCTCGAGATCTTCGGCGGCGCCGGACCGGTTTCGAAACACTCCGGGGGCAAGTACCAGTACGTTCCAGCGCCTTGCGACGTGAGCTCCATGCCACTGTCGGCGCCGAAACCGACGCTACGCTCTTCCATAATTTTACTCAAGCCGAAATCCGTAATCTTCACTCGCCCGGCTTCGTCAAACAAAATATTTCCAGGTTTCAAGTCGTAATGGATGATGCGTTTCGGCCCCGTGCTCATGTACGCCAAGCCGTTGAAAACTTGAGCGAGAATGGCGCGCGCCTCGCGTTCGCTGATCGAGCCTTGCGCCTTCAATCGAGCGTCGAGGTCATCGCCCGTGCACAGCTCCAACACGGTGCAGAAACTATCGGAATCTACTTCGAAGACGTCGATCAAGCGCACGACGTGCGGGTGATCGAGCGATTTGTGAATGTCGCACTCTCGCGCGGCGTGACGGACATACGTGCGCTTGCGCTCTTCGCTCCACTGCGGGTTCAACTGATGCAGCTTACACGCGACTTCTCGCATTTCGACGCTGTCCCACGCCTTGTAAACTTCGCTGAAACCACCTCGTCCAAGTAGATTCATCAACACGTAACGATCGCCGAGCACCGGGTGCTTGTTAAATCTCGAGCCGTCTTCGTCTCGCACGCGCTTGAGCGCGCGAATGTGCGCAGCTTTTTCGCGTTCAAGACTCTCACGCTCGGATTTCAGCGCTTCTTCTTCTTTTCGAATGATCGCCATGCGCGCTTTGTGTACTTCCTCGCTCAACACGTACTCGGCGTGCGCCGTCGTGTCCATCTCCGCGCTTCCCGGCGGCGGCAACTTCTTTTTGACTTGCTTGCGCTTTTCTTCGGCGAGCTTACGAGATTCCGTCAAGCGATCGAGTCGATCATCCAGTTCATGGAACGCGCGTCCGTCTTCCCAGACTTCTTGCAACACCGATCCCACGCGCTGAACGCCGATGGTTCCCAAACGCAAGCCTTCCTCGGCGATTTGCATGCGCATTTGTTTGCGTTCCAACACCGCGAGGTTCACCGCGAGCTGATGCACGCCCCGCCGCCTCGCCTCGCTGGCTCGCTCGAATTCGCGCTTCAACTCATTATTCGACGCCCTCAACTCTTCGCAACCGCGTTCGTACTCCTCGCGCTCTTTTTCCGTCGCCGCCAACTTTTCCTCGAGCGCTCGAATCTTCGTCGCCGCCGCCTCGCGTTCGCCACCCGCCGTCCCTTTCCCGGGCGTCGTCATCGCTTCCACGAGCGGCGAGCTCGTCTTAAACCCTGATCCAGTATTTTCAAACCGATCGAGCAGAGAGACGTTGGCCTCGGGCGTGCGCGCGCTCGCCGTCTTCCCCCCCGGATGTCGTCTCGACCGCGCCAACCCTCCGCTCGCCCCTCCCCGCTCCGGATTTTCATTCTCCAGATCGCTCGCCGTCGCCGACTCCCGCCGTCTCCGTTTCGTCGTCTTCTTCCCTCCGTTCCCGCTCGCCCCCGTGCCGACGCCCTCCGCTCGCACCGTCGACGCCTTCCCCTCCGACGCGTTCGCCCGCGCGTCCACCACGCCGTACGCGCGCGTCCCGCCTCCCTCGTCCTCGCTCGAATCGCTCGCGCTGTCCTCCATCGCGCACCGCTCCGCGCCCGCGCGCGCCCGCGCGCTTCTCCCCGTCTCCCGCGACGCGCTCGGCGGCGTCGCTCGCTCCGACGTCGTCAGCCGCCGCTCGAGCAGTTCGATCTTCGCGCGCGCCTCGCGCGACAGCTCGCGCGCGTGAAACATCTCCAGCGCCGCGCTCGCCTCCGTCGCGCGCGGCGTCGACGACATCGCGTCGAGTTCGACGAACGCGCCCGCGACGTCGCGCGCGTCTTCGTCGATCCGCGCGTCGCGACGACGCGCGCGGGCGTCGCGCGATGGCGACTCGACGCGCGGCGATTTCAAATCCCGCGCGCGCGCGAAAACGATCGATCGATCGATCGAGGTTTAAAACGGCGCGCGGTCGAACCGCGCGCGAGGGTCGACGCGCGCGAGAACGATCGATCGATCGCGCGGTCGATCGGTCGCGCGGTCGGTCGCCGCCGCCGCCGCCGCCGCCGCGCGCGCGCGCCTGCGCGCGACCGCGACGCGCGACCGACGCTCGACATGTTCTGGGGCGCGCGACTCGAGCCGGGGGTGTGGACGCCGTACGTCCCGCCGCCGGACGTCGACGTGCGGCTGCACGTGTCGCAGGCGACGGCGGCGAGCGACGCCCTCGAGGACGGCGCGCGCGTCGTGATCAAGATGCGATGCGAGACCGACGACGCGGTGCTGCGAGCGGCGGCGGGCGCGGACGATGACGACGATGACGATGATTCGTCGACGGACGATTCGTTCGAGCGGGAGGAGTACCGCGTGTGCGCGCTGATCGGTGGGCGAGTGGAGACGTGCGGGTTGGATTTGGTGCTGGACGAGTACGCGGAGTTCACGGTCGAGGGCGCGTGCGGGGCGCACTTGACGGGGTATTACATGCCGGAGTACGGCGAGGGGGATGAGTTGGACGAGGACGACGTGTACGGCGACGAGGGGGACTCGGATTCGGACGAGGAGGAGGAGATGATGACGACGGGCGACGACGACGAGTCCGACTCGGAAGACGACGACTCCGAAGACGACGACTCCGAAGACGACGACTCCGAAGACGACGACTCCGAAGACGACGACTCCGAAGACGACGACTCCGAGTCCGAGTCCGAGTCCGAGTCCGAGCCCGAAGGCGTCACTCGTAAGGGTGGTGTGAAGATCGTCGAGATGACCGAAGACGAGTCGGCGCGCTCGGCGAAGAAGCGCGAGGCGGAAACCAAGCCCGCGAAGACCCCCGAACCGAAGAAGCGAGCGGTGGAGGCGAAACCGGAATCTGCGTCGAAGAAACCGGAGACGCCCAAGCGCGTGCACAAGAATGGCATGGAAATCATCAACACCTTTGCCACGAAGAACACCAGCGCGAAAGTCGCCGCCGGCGGCAAAAAAGTGGCGATGAAGTACATCGGAAAGCTCCCGAGCGGTAAGATTTTCGATCAAACCAAAGGCAGCGCTACTTTTACGTTCCGCTTGGGCGTGGGCGAAGTCATCAAGGGCTGGGACGTCGGCGTCGAGGGCATGCGCGAGGGCGACAAGCGCACGCTCATCATTCCCAGCGCCATGGGTTACGGTAAAAAAGGCATCAAGGGCGTCATCCCCGGCGGATCCGCGCTGCACTTCAACGTCGAGCTCGTCAAGGTTTTCTAAACCGACGCACCGAGCGCCCTCTCGCGCCGTCGTCGACCGTCCACGCGCGTTCGAAGTAATAATTTGAAGATACGACGCCGCTATTCGCGGTATTTGCTTACGCGCTTTGATTTTGATTTACACGCGCCGCGCGCGACCGCGCGCGCGCTTCGACGCTATTCTTTCGCCATCTCTACCCCTCTCCCATCCCATCGTCGTCCGGCACGACGAACACGCCCCCCCCGCGCTTCCCGCGCCGCTCGCGTCGTTTCCCGTCGTCCATCCCTCGCGCCTGCGCGCGCGCGATGACCCCGTCCAGCCTCGCGCCGCCGACGCACAGCCCCAGCAGCGCGGCGCCGACGACGAATCCCGCGATTTCGTTCGCCGGCGGCAGCGCCGACGCGCGCGCGCGCGCCGCGCGTCGACGATTCGCATCCGTCGCGCGTCCGTCGCGCGCGGCGACCGGCGGCGCGACGCCGCGCGACGCCGCGCGCGCGCCGGTCGCGGCGACGCGGACGCGCGGCGCGCGCGACGGACGCGGCGCCCACATCGCCGCGGCGCGCGCGTCGTCGCGCGCGTCGCGATGTCGGGACGACGTCGACGATGGATGAAACGGCGGCGCGCGCGCGACGCGACGCGCCGCACACGCCGACGCGCGCGAACGACGGCGACGCGAAGCGAAGGGACGGGAAATTAGGATCGAACGGCGCGCATGCCGGGCTCGGACGCGGCGCGACGCGACGGCGCGGACGACGGCGCGGACGTCGATCCTGATTTTGAAAAATCGGTCGACGGCGCGCAGGTCATGGCGGCGCTGCAGCAGCTGCACGGGAACAGCGGCCTGATCGGGGCGCTGCAGCAAAAGCTCGATGGATTGGTCGGGCTGCGATCGGGATTCCTCGAGGAGCTGCACCCGAGGGTGCGAGCGCGGGTGAAGGCGCTGGAGAAGCTGCAGGAGGCGCACGACGGCGTCCACGAGGCGTATCTCGAAGAGAAAAAGGCGCTGGAGGCGAAATACGCGGCGCTGTACGCGCCGATGTATAAGGCGAGAAGTGAAATCGTGACGGGGGCGAAGGAAGCGGCGGTGCCGGACGATGATGAAGAGCTGAAGGCGGAGATCGAAGCGGCGGCGAAGGACGCCGTCGAGGCGCCGAAGGGGGTGCCAGAGTTTTGGATGATTGCGCTCAAGAATAACGAGGAGCTGGCGCAGATGATCACCGAACGCGATGAGGGGGCGTTGAAGCACTTGATCGATATCACCACGTCCGCGCTCGAGGGCGAAGACGAAGACGGCGACGAGCTGTGCGGCTTCAAGATCGACTTTCACTTTGAAGAAAATGAGTACTTTGAAGATTCCGTGTTGACGAAGACGTATCACATGGACGACGAGGAAGACAATCTCTTGCGATACATTGAGTCGAGTGAAATCAACTGGAAATCGGGTAAGAACTTGACGGTGAAGGTTTTGCGAAAGAAGCCGAAACCAGGGGCGAAGAACAAAAAGCCCATCACGAAGACGGAACCGGCGGAAAGCTTTTTCCAATTCTTCTACCCGCCCGAAGTCCCGGACGAAGAAGAGCAACAAAACATGTCCGAAGATGACGCCGAACAGTTGCAAGACGCGATGGAGCAAGATTACGAGCTCGGCATGATGATCGCGAACAACTTGATTCCAGACGCCGTCAACTGGTTCACCGGCGACGCATTCGCCGACGACGAAGAAGATGAATTCGACGAAGACGACGATGAAGACGAATTCGACGACGAGGACGATGAGGACGACGAGGACGACGAGGACGACGAAGATGAAGACGAGGACGAGGAAGAAGAGTTCGTCGGCGGTAAGAAGTCTTTCGCGGCGCCGCCGGCGATGGGCGGCGCGGCGAAGGAGGGCGAACAACCGCCCGAGTGCAAGCAGCAATGAACGCGAAATCCGTACTTTTCTAACGCTCGGATTATCATCTAGTTGTTGCTAAGACACATTACCCATTTTAAAATCCACGAAACTCATCTCCTTGCGAACGATGCGCGGGCGCGCCGCACTCGGCTCTTTCGCGTTCGCCTCGGCGCTCGAGCGCCTTGATGATCTCGCGCGATTTGTGCCTAGACACAGAATTTTCAGTAAAATCGAGCTCGCGGCGCGCAGGCACGTGCGGTGGTGCGAGGCGACGCATGGTGACGTCGGCCCAATCGACCGTGAAGAAATTGTGACTCTTCAAATCCCAAACGCCGCGCGCGCTCGATCCCAGTCTTCGCGACACGTCCACGACGCATAGACGAGAAATGAGGGATTTTGCGGTGAGAGGAAAGTATGCGGTACTAAATTTTAGATCGGAAGTGACGATGCGACGGTGACGAGCGCCGTCGTTCGCGCTCGCGAATGGGGCGTAACCGACCAGCATTTCGTACAAGAGCACGCCAAACGACCAATAATCGGCGAGCTGATCGTATCCTTGCGCGAGCATGACCTCTGGAGCCATGTAATCCGCGGTGCCACATGTCGTGTACGCGCGTTCGCCTCGTAATAATCGGCGACAAAAGCCAAAGTCAGTGAGCTTGATGTGCCCGTCGGCGTCGATGAGGACGTTTTCGGGCTTCAAATCGCGGTACACGTACTCGTTCGCATGAATGTACTCGAGCGCCACGAGGACTTCGGCAGCATAAAATTGAGCGATATCGACGGGGAATTGTCCACCTCTGAATGGTCCGCTCACCAAGAGCTGGAACAAATCGCCGCCGGGAAGATAATCCATGAGCAAGTACAACGCGCGAGCGTCTTGAAACGCGCCCAAGGCGCGCGTCAGGAACGGCGAATCGAATCGTTTCATGAGCTCGAGCTCACGTGAGACGTTTTTTTCTTGATCTAAATGCGCGACTTTCCATTTGTGCATGACTTTGACGCAGCACGTTGTGAGTGTGCTCAACGTCTTTGCGACGAAGACGGCGCCGAGCATGCCTCCACCAATTTCCTTGACGAAAACAACGTCTTTGCTCGAGCGCACGCAAATTTCGGGCGCGACGTCGATCGATGCCATCGCATGAATATTGTGCGGTGAATCAATTGCTTCTGTTCGGCGTGCGATATTTCGCCGATCGAAAGAAAGCCATCGAAATCGTGACGTCACCGCCCCTCGCAACGCAGCGAACGATCCCGCTCGACGCGTCAATCTTCGCTTCGATTTCTTTTCCACCTTATTCGACGCGTACGAGTAGGAGTCTATCTTTTTTGCCATCATGTCGATTATTTCCTCTCCAATCATTCGATGGAATGACTCAGCATCGAGCGTCAACGCGCTAACTTGACCGACGGCGACCACCGTCGCCGTAGGCGATGTCTTATGAATTAGGCTCACCTCGCCAAAGTAATCCCCTCGCTTCAACCTATTCACCTCGAACGATTCGCCATCTTCCACGTGAACGACCGATTCGCCTTTGACGATGACGTAAAACTTTGAGGAGGTTTCATCGTAAGAATCATCTGGGCTGACGATGACGGCGCCACTCTCAAATGTCGTCATGCGAAGCGCGTCGACCAACATTGACGTCGTTCGCGCGTCGAGCGAGTCGCGAAACACGGCGACAGATTCTAGATAACCCATGTACTCGCAACGTCGCTCGAAAGTCGTACGTTTGAGCGTCTCGTGAAACGTCGCCCGATCGAGCACCCAGAGTTTGATGACTGGCGACGCCGCGACGACGGTCGCGGTGCGCGGGCACTTTCGCACCAACGCCACCTCCCCGAAAGTTTCGCCCGGATACAACAACTTAGAACTATCTTTGAGTGGCGTTACTCTCGCCTCGCCGTCGCACGACGACGGACTTTCCGGCGCGATTTGTTCTCGCCGCGACGCCACGACTCGACGACTGCCATCCTTCGCCGAGACGTCTTCGTCCTCCATCGATCCCACGTCGACGGTATCCGCGACGTCACCCTCGTCGTCGCGCGCGTCCACTCGCACGCATCCCTGCGCGATTACGTAAAAATTCGCCCCAACCTCGCCCTTACGCACGATCACCTCGCCTCGTTCGAACTCGCACTCGACCATGCGCGCGCACAGCGCCGCGCGATCGTCCCTTCGAAGCTCTCTGAACAGCGCCACACCGTTCAGCGCCTCGCCCGCGCGCGCCGGTTCGCTCACCCTCCTCGCGCGCGCGCGCGTGCGCGCCTCCTCGTCCGCCTCTCGCGCCGTCATCGCCCGTCCCGCGTCTCCCGCGCGTCGCGTCCCGCGCCGCGACGCGAACCGTCGTCCCGCGCCGTCCCGCGTCTCCCGCGCGTCGCGTCGTCCGCGCCGTCGACGCGACCGCGCGCCGGCCGCCGCCGCGCGACGCGACGCGACGCGACGCGTCTCGCTCGCGCGTCGCGCACTGCGCGCGCGCTTTATTTAGCCCGACGACGACGACCGCGCGCGCGCGCGCTAACATCGCCGCCCGACGACGCGAATCGACGCTTCAAATCCCGTCCTCGATTGCGCACGATGCGCGGCCGACGCGCGACGACGCGCCGCGCGCGCGGCACTCGACGACGACGCGCGCGCGATGAGCGATTTCGCCGGCGCGACGCAGTACGCGGGGAGCCACGGGTACATGCCGCAGTGCGTCGCGACGCGACGCGACGGCGCGACGACGACGCGACGCGACCGAACGCGCGCGCGATCGAGGACGAGCTGTTGATTTTGAAATTTTGAAATTCTCGGCACTCGAACGATGATCTCGACGCGCGCGCGCGAGCGGACGCGGGAGAGGACGAGGAGGGACGGGAGAGGGAAGCGCGCGCGGACGATCGTGGACGGGTGACTGACGATGGGACGCGAACGGCGTCGATGACGCGACGTAGACCGCAGGATGGATCGAGCGAAGGGAAGACGTACGCGAACATGAGCGCGCCGCCGACGATGAAACCGTTGACGGTTAAGATGCTGAAGCGAGCGATCGACGCGCGACAGACGCCGGATGAAACGCTCGTGGTGAATGGGGTGCCGGTTCATAACCTGACCGTCGTCGGTAAGATTGTGGGCGTCGAGAGTAAGAGCTCGTACGTTTTGTACAAGGTGGACGATTCCACCGGGGTGTGCGACGTCAAGGTGTGGAGTGACCAAGACGGCGATCAGACGGCCGAGCCGATCGAGGTTGGCGCGTACGTTCGTGTGTATGGCTCGGTGAAGACTTTGGCCAACGAACACATGATTGCCGCGCACACTCAGCAGGCGGTGCGTAAGATTACCGACCACAACGAGGTGACGTTTCACATGTTGGAAGTCGTGTACGCGAGCGGCCACGCCGAAAAGACCAAGGTCTCGGGCGGTGCCGCGCCGGCGAACGCTTACACCGTGCCGCAACAAGCGCCGAACGTCGCCGCGAATGGTGATTTGGGCTCCGAGGAAATCGACGTTTCAATTATGGGCGTGCTGAAGCAGTTCGCCGAGGGCGAGCAAGGGATGACCGTTGATGAAATCGCGTCGAAGCAAAACGGCAAGTTTACTCGCGATGCCATCAAAGCTGCGCTCGAAGAAATGTCGAACGGTGGTGAGGTGTTCACGACTATCGACGAAGACCACTACGCCGCTGTGTAAGACGCGACGAGAGACGCATCGGAAACGTTTTTTTGAGACAATGTGATGAACAAATGTTGATTTTACTAACAATCCCCACACTTCCTAATTCTCCCACGCCACGTGACGCGACGAATTTACCCTCGATGACGGATCGGCTTCGGACGAGAGTATGCTCCCGTCGTCGACCGCCGAAGATGACGCCCACGTGTCGTACTGCAATCCTGGGATGTTTTGCGTGTGATCGCTCGAGCGATGCGCGTCCAAGACGAAGGGCTCGTCCAAGAGCGCCACAGCCTCGGGGCGCATCTCCGCGTCTCTTTGTAAACATAGTCGCAAGAAATCTTGTCCTTCGGGGGACAAATCCTCGGGGATGTCTGGGATCTCGTTCGAGGATGCGATTTTGAATATTATTTGCACCTGCGTGCTGCACTCGCTCCACGGCGGCGAGCCCGTAGACATCTCATACACCGTGCACCCAACGCTCCAGATATCGGCTTCAAAACCGATATTTTGTTGGCGTATTACCTCGGGTGCCATCCAACACGCGCTTCCTTTGAACGATTTCCCGATCGACACGCGCTCGAGCACCTTGGCCATACCAAAATCGGCGAGCTTGATGCGCCCGCTCTTTTCTACTAAAATGTTCGCCCCCTTGATGTCTCGATGTACCACGCGCTGCGAGTGCAAATACGCCAAACCGATTAAAATTTGACGCGTATACACGCGAATTACGTTTTCTTCAAACTTACCGAATCTCTGCACGAGAGACGCGATGGATCCTCCCGGGACGTATTCTAAAAAGATGTACAGCGCCGTCTCTTGACGCGTGATCCCAATGTAACGTACGATATTGGGATGCACTAAGCGCGAAAGCACGTCCACTTCTTGCTCGAGTTGCTCAATGGACTCGTCGCGGTGCTTATCCGAACTCCCCACGCGAACTTCCTTGAGCGCGAAAAGCTCACCCGTGTCGCCATTGAGCGCTAGCCAGACGCTGCCGTACGAACCTTCCCCTAAATTATCCCCTTTTGTCCATCGACGAGGTTTCGTCGGTGCGAGCGACGTGTGACACATTCGTAACATACCATCATCCGAGGTGGTGTAACTCACCTCGCTCCAAGCGCCGCCGCTCGTCGATCGACGATGACCCAAACGCGGCGAAGGAATGCCGTTGTCTGAGTAGTCGTGATCCGTCGACGCCCTCACGGACGGCGCGCCGTCATCCATGAACGGGTTCGATCGATCGCGCTTGTGCATCGTCTCGCGATGACTATCGTCCATCGCGTCTCTCGCGCTCAAGTCGCTTGCCGTCGTGCTAACCTCGGACAACCTCGAATCTCTATGCGCTCGGCGCTCGGGGCCCGAGCTCGGCGGCGACTCGGACAATTCCACCGCCGTCATGGACGCCGCACCTTTCGCGTGCCGAGGGATCGTCACTTTTGTTGACGCCACTTTCGCCACCTTCCCAGCCGCCGCCATCGCGCCCTTCGCCGCCCCAGCCGTGGTGGACACGAAGGAATTCGTCCGCCGAGTCACTCTATCTCGCGATTGAATCAATCGCGTCTTCTCCCCCGAGTCCACCGCCATGTCCAGCGTCACCTCATCCAAACTCACGTATCCATCGTGCGATCCGGGCAAGAGCACTTTCAGCTTCTCCGCGACGCGCGTCGACCCACGCCCGTGCGCTGACGCCAAATTCCCCAACGGAGGCGGCAACGGCAACGGCGTCGCCTCGCTCGTCGTCGCCGCCTCGCGTCGCTCCGCCGCCGCCAACACCTCCGCCGCGGGCGTCATCCGGAGCGATCTCGTGGACTTCGTCATCGCACGGCTACCCATCACCGCTCCATCGCTCGCGCTCTCGCGCGCCACCGCGTCCGCTCGCCGATCGTCTTCGTTCGCGTTCGCGTTCGCGTTCGCGTTCGCGTTCGCGTTCGCGTTCGCGTTCGCGTTCGCCCCGTCTCGCCGCATCCTCTCCTTCGCCTTCACCGCCGCCCCCTTCATCGCGATCGCGATCGCCCGCGCGCGCGCCTTGAAAGATCCAGACCCCGTCGACGTCCGCGCGTCGCCGACGCCGTCGTCGTCGACGTACGGCGTCGTCGACGCGCTCGAAAAGCAAATTCCCATGCCTCGAATCCTCCAACGACTTTCGACTTTCGTTCGTTTTCACCGCGCGCGGCGCGCGCGGCGCGTCGTCGTCGCTCGAGCGTCGCTCGAATCGCGCGCGATCGCCGGCGTCGCGATCACGTCCGCGCGCGCGCGCGTCGGACGCCCGCGCGCGCGGGCATCGACGACGGTCGTCCCGAGCTGCGTCGCACTCTGCGGCGCGCGCGCGCGCGATGCCGCCCGGCGCCGCGCCCGGCGCGCCGGACGACGCGGGCGATGGCTACGACTACGCCGCGCAGCTCGAGCGCGAGCCCGCGCGCGCGCGCGACGCGCGGGCGGCGTTTAAACACGCGCTGCCGCTGCTCGCGCTGACGCTCGTCGCGCTCGCCGCGCTCGCGCTCGACGCCGCGAGCGTCGCGCGAGACCGCGCGCGAGGATTCTCAAAGTTCTTTTCGTCGATCGACGACGATCGCGACGGCGAGCTGACGCTGGGCGAACTGGCGGAGTACTTGGGGACGGCGCGACTCGGCGTGGCGGGCTCGGACGCGGCGACGACGGCGCGACGATTGGATTCTCCGGACGACGACGACACGACGGTGAGCCTACGGGAACTGCGGCGAGGCGCGGGGTTGATGAAGAGCGTGCGCGAGACGGCGGAGTGGGTGCGATGGGGGGTTGGGGCGCCGGAATGCGCGAACGCGTTCGCGGAGAACGGCGTGTCGTCGATGGATTTTCCATCGTTGTTGGCGAAGGACGGCGAACGGTTGCGACGGATGGGGGTGGTGCGCGATCACGAAAAATTGACGAGAGCGATGACGAGGCAGTTGTTGCACGTCGGGCGCGCACCTTCGTCGCCGAGAGCGGTCAAGGCGAGCGTGGAGCGCGGCGACGGGGAGCCGCGAGTGCGCGTGACGTGGAGAGCGCCGAAAGATCTCGGTTCGCCGCGCGCGCACGAATACGTCGTGCAAAGCGGAGTCGGGGTGGGTGGTAGAGTTTTAAAGTGGACTCACGTTGCGAACGTCGACAGTGAGACGTTTACGGTGGATGTTGATGAGTTGAGTCGCGCGCCTGGGGTGCGGCACAAATTTCGCGTCATTGCTTGGGGCGAGTACGGGAGGAGTAAATCAACCAAAGCGATGTCGAACTGGGTGACGATAGCCGATGAAAGCGACGCCAAGTGGGTGGGTACGATTGTTTCGCTCGCTTTGACGCTTCGATTCGTCATCGCCGCGCGTGGCCTCATCATCCGCGGCTTGGTGCTGATGGCGGCCTTGGTCAAGTTTACCGTCGCTCTAGCGAAGGGAGAGAAGAAGAGCGTGAAGGAATTCCTCGAACCGGCGCTCCGCATGAAGGAACCGTCGACACCGCCGTCCGTCGGTATAAGCATCAACAGAAAGCTCTTCACGCCTACGAAGGTTCTCGAGAGTCAATCGAGCATGAGCGAGAGCGACCCTTACTTTGTCGCTGTGGGAGATGCGTGCATGTCCATGGAAAGCCGCAAGCAGCTAGCAAGGAAACACTTGGACGAGCGTGAGTTCGCCGCCGGTGCGGGAGGCTCGGACGGCTTTTCACCCGTGCATCAAAGCATAGTATCAAGGCACGCGAGAGAAGCGATGACGCTCGCGCCAAACGACTCGTTAAATGGACGACGGCGCGAGCCAGGCGTTAAAGTTCTCGCGTGTAGCGACCCGGGGTGTCAAGTAAACTTGAAAAAAGCTCGCACCGTGCGGCATTTCTGCGGTTTATGTCAGGCGTGGTTTTGCGCGGAGCACACGCGAGTGTCACCTCACGGAAATCGCGGGCGATGCAAGCCCGAGTCGCGGTGCATCTGCACCGACTGCTACGAGATTCTCTCGAAAGAGGAGCAGCGAGAATTGGACGAAGATAACGCGTATTCGATCGCGTCTCGGACGACAAAAAAGAAGACGTTGTCGCGCGCTGTTACAATGATGATGACACGTCGACGCGGCGCGAAGGCGTCGGAGATTAGTAATAATCTTTTCAAAGACGCCATGAGCGCGTGAGCGGCGCACGCGCACCGCGTAGCTGAGTTGCGATAGTACACTAATTATACGTTAGAACGACGACGACGACGACGACGACGCGCGTCCGAGAGTTTAATAATTTCGTTCGTTCGTCTTAAAACGCTATCGGTATCGACATGCCCGATTTCTACAGACGTAAAATTTGTGTTGTTGTGTCGAAGGGAGTTCAACTTGTTTTTGCTAGTGAGACTCAATTACGCGTCGAGCAACTCGTCATCCTCATCCGGCAACGGCTGCGCCGCCGCATCGGCGAGCTCCTTTTCGTACGCGGCAACCTCGGCCAAGTCCACTTGGACGGTCGGCGGCGCCAACGCCGGGGATTCGGTGAACTGCAACGCCGCGTTCCCGCTCAACTTGCGAGCGAGGTACAAGAACGGCTTTTCAAAGTTGTAGTTGGACTTCGCCGACAACTCGTAGTACTGCAAGTTCTTCTTACGGTGGAACGTGATCGATTTCGCGCGCACCTGACGGTTGCGCACGTCAACCTTGTTACCGCACAACACGATGGGAATGTCCTCGCACACGCGCGTGATGTCGCGGTGCCACGTCGGCACGTTTTTATACGTCGTCCTCGACGTCACGTCGAACATGATGATCGCGCACTGCCCGTGGATGTAATACCCATCGCGCAGGCCGCCAAACTTTTCCTGCCCCGCGGTGTCCCAGCAATCGAATCGAATCGGCCCGCAGTTCGTGTGGAAATCCAGCGGGTGCACGCTCACGCCCACCGTCGGCAAATACTTCTTCTCAAACTCCCCCGTCAAGTGTCGCTTCACGAACGTCGTCTTCCCTGTCCTCGCGCGTCCCGCGCGTCGCGTCGCGTCGTCAGTCACCCACGTCCGCGTCTCCCGTCGCCCTCGTCTTCTCCCCGCCGCGTCCCGCGCGTCCCGTCGCCCTCGTTTTCCGTTTCGGATTCGCAGATTCGGATTCGCGTCGTTCGATCGCGTTCGGCCCTCATCCGCGCTCGCGTCGCGTCGCGTCGCGCACCCGTCCCGCCGTCGCCGACGAGGATCAGCTTGAACGTCGGCACTTGCCCCTGCGGCGGCGCGGACATCGCGTCGATCTCGGCGCGTCGCGCTCTCGCGCTATCCGTCGGCGCGCGCCCTAGGGCGCCCGCCGTTTTTGAATATAGCACACACACGGTGCTTTATCCACTCTTTATACGTACTTCAAACACGTATACTACATCAACCAGGCTCTATATGAAAAGGATCTCAAAACCGGATCGGAACGAGTGGCCCAGCGCGCGCGCGGCCGTCGCGCGCACACCCCGACGCCGCGGCGACGCGACGCGGCGATGGCGAGCGCCCGAAGCGCGACGACGGAGACGCGCTCGCACCGCGTCGCGACCGCGACGCGCGTCGCGACGCGACGACGACGCGCGACGCGGGCGAACGCGACGAACGACGCGCGCGATGGGTCGAGCAAAGCGGCGCTCGCGGCGAAGATCGCGGCGCTCAAGGCGGAGAACGAGGCGATCAAGGCGCGGATGACGACGCGAGGCGCGGAGGGAAGCGGCGCGGTGCGCGAAGGACGCGGGGGGGGGCTAGCGACGGTGAGGGGGGAGACGAAGGCGGAGGCGAGGACGACGGCGAAGGCGGAGGCGGAGGCGTTCGCGGGCGATCTTCCGAGCGCGTACGAGGGGGAATCGGAATACGGCGCGAAGGCGAAGGCGGCGGCGGCGAAGAAGGCGATGGGGGGGGAGGAGACGGAGGCGACGACGGCGACGACGGCGACGACGGATACCGCCATGTTCGCGGAGGCGTTACCGCCGCCGACGACGACGGCGCCGACGACGGCGCGACCGCCGGTGGAGAAGACGGATAATCCGATGCAAATCGTGTTCGTGTCGAGCGAGGTGGCGCCGTGGTCGAAGACTGGGGGGCTAGCGGACGTGTGCGGTTCTTTGCCGCAGGCGCTCGTCGCGCGCGGGCACCGCGTCATGGTCATCGCGCCCAAGTATCAAAACGGCTCAAAGTCGGACGTTTTGTACGAAGGCGCGTTCGATACGTGCGTCAAGGCGAAGCTCGGATGCTTCGGTGGCGAACAAGAGGTGGGTTACTTTCATCAAATGAAGAACGGCGTCGATTACGTCTTCGTCGATCATCCGTCGTTCCACCGCAAGGGTGGACTGTACGGAGATTCGTACGGCGTGTACGGCGACAACCAGTTCAGATTCACTTTGTTGTCCCACGCCGCGTGCGAAGCGCCGCTTCAGTTGCCATTCGCGGAGTGCGGTGGTTATTACGGACAAGACGTCGTCTTCGTCGCCAACGACTGGCACGCCGGTTTGGTACCGACTTTGGTGGCGTCCAAATACCGTCCTCACGGCGTCTACAAGGATGCGCGCACGATTTGCGCCATTCACAACATTTTGCACCAAGGCGCGGAACCGTCGACGACGTTCCCGAACCTCGGCGTGCCGAACGAGTGGTACGGCGCGCTCGAGTACCAGTACCCCGAGCACATGCGCGCGCACGAACTCGATGAGGGTAGAGTGGTGAACATTTTGAAGGGTGCGATCGCGACGTCCGACCGCGTGTTGACCGTCTCTCAAGGGTATGCGTACGAAATCACCACCCCAGAAGGTGGTCAGGGCATGGAAGGTTTGCTCTTGAGTCGCCAAAACCGCTTGGACGGCATCGCGAACGGCATAGACATGGATGAGTGGAACCCGGAGGCGGATGCGGATTGTGCGGCGGCCTTTACGGTGACGGACATGTCCGGAAAGCTCGAGTGCAAACGCGCGCTGCAGAAGGAACTGGGCTTGCCGCAACGTGACGACGTGCCATTGATGGGCTTCATCGGACGTTTGGATTGGCAAAAGGGTCCGGATTTGCTCCAGAACGCGCTCCACGACATGATGCGCGAGGACGTCCAGGTGGTGATGCTCGGCAGCGGTTTGCCCGAGCTCGAAGACTTCATGCGTTGGGCCGAGAGCACGTACCCGGACAAGTTCCGCGGTTGGGTCGGTTTCTCCGTTCCCATGGCGCACCGCATTACCGCTGGTTGCGACATTTTGCTCATGCCTTCGCGCTTCGAGCCGTGTGGCTTGAATCAACTCTACGCCATGCGTTACGGTACGTTGCCCATCGCGCACGCCACGGGCGGTTTGAAGGACACCATCACCGCGTACAACGCGTTCGGCGACGCCGACAAGGTGTTGGCGGGCACGGCCGATTACAATCAGGGCGAAGGCGTCGGCACGGGTTGGTTGTTCAAAGACATGAACGCCGATGCTCTGATGTGGGCCGTTCGTTCGGCGTGCGACGTGTATCGCTCCGAACCGAAGATGTGGCGAGCGATGCAAACGCAAGCGATGACGCAAGATTTGTCCTGGGACAACGCCGCGACAAAGTGGGAAAAGGTTTTCGAGTGGTCTAAGATCGACCCGCCGCACTGCGGTTAGATATCCAATTCAGTTTTACAATATTCATGCCGCTATAAATCAACCTACAGTGTTCCATCACAGCGCGCTCTTTATGACGGCCGCCTCCCCGTCGCGACATCGCGCGTCCCACACCGCGACGCCATCGTCCGCGGCCACCGCGAACTCGGGCTCTCGACCGTACACTCGTCGCGCGACCTCGATCAAAATCATCGCCGTGAGCCCCCATATCGTGCGCCCCTCGTACTCAAAGTAATGGACGCGCACGGCTGGGCGCGCCCCGTTCGGCCGCGCCCAGTCGTCGTACCGGTGACGATCCGCGCTCAGAAACATCTCCAGCGGCGCCGTGAACACCTCCGCCACCTCCTCGCGCGAGATCTCCTCCTCGCGCACGCGAAATCCCTCCCGAACCACCCCCACCACCGGTCGCACGCTCACGCGATGCCTCGACATCACCACCGGCAACCGTCCCACCACCTCCACGTCCCTCGGCGTCCGCATCCCGATCTCCTCCCGCGCCTCCCGCGCCGCCGTGCCCGCGTCGCACGCGTCCCGCGCGTCTCGCTTCCCTCCCGGCAGCGCGATCTCTCCCGCGTGCGACCGCATCGACGTCGCGCGCGTCGTCAGCGTCACGTCCCAACCGTCGTCCGCGCGCGCCGCGAGCGGGACGAGCACCGCCGCGCGATCTCTCCCGCGCGTTCGCGCGTGCGCCGCCGCGTCGGCGTCACCGTCGCCGTCGTCGAACAGTCCGCGCAGCGCGTCCGCGCGTCGCGTCGGCATCGTCGCCGCGCCGACGCGTCGCGACGTCGCGACGCATCCATCCATCCGTCGCGCGCGCCGTCGATCGCGCGCGCGTCGCTTTTTTATCACCTTTTTCGTCGTATACGGTCACCGTTTCGCGCCATGAGTGCGCACAGCGCGGCGCGCACGTAGTGAAGTCGCGTCTCCGCCATGTGATGAAAACACCCGGAAGCGCGGATTCGAACGGACGACCACAGCCACTCGATCGCGACGCGCGCCATCGCGCGACGCGACGCGACGCGCGTCCAGCGCGCGAGCACGACGCGCGGTAAAACCGTGCGGCGATCCGAACGGCGCGGTGAACGACGCGCGACCGAGCGATCGGTGCGCGGCGTCGACGGCGATCGGCGAAGACGATCGCGGCGGACGGATCGAATTGGTTTT
>Ga0206682_10001087_pt1 | contig 27268 bp, 25 predicted proteins | sample M240m12015metaG_FD_155444 | JGI IMG/M metagenome (GOLD analysis project Ga0206682, IMG submission 155444) | Ammonia-oxidizing marine archaeal communities from Monterey Bay, California, United States - M2 40m 12015 | ecosystem: Environmental > Aquatic > Marine > Intertidal zone | place: USA...
AAATATTTAATGAAAATATTTGAGTTTAAGTTCTTTGCCAATATTTTTTTAAATCTTTTCTCTACCCACTCAACATTCCCATGGATAGAATACATAGCACCAATTACGGATCCAGCACTGACCCCAGCAATCATACTGATTTGAATATCTGCTTGTTCAAGCCCATTTAAAACACCTATATGTGCAGCACCTCTCGCTCCTCCTCCTCCAAGTGCTATACCAAGGCGTAATTCTGTCACTCAGATCTTTTTTCTAACTTAACCTTAAGCTCAACCCTTTTATTTGGATTATCTCTTGAATCTCTCGGAAGGTTTACAATCTGTTCAATAACACTATCGCCTTCTATGACTTGACCAAAAACAGTATATTGCCCATCCAAGTGAGGCGCATCGGCAGCACAAATAAAGAACTGACTCCCTCCACTGTTGGGACTTGTTGACCTTGCCATAGAAAGAATACCTCTTTTGTGACTTATTTTTGAAAACTCTGCAGGCAAATTCCATGATTTTGATTCAGATTCATCTCCAATCCCATAGTACTTTGCCGCATGTCCTCCCGTACCATATATCGACTTATTATCACCTTTTGTATTTGGATCACCACCCTGAATCATAAAACCAGGTATAACTCTATGAAAAATCGTTCCGTCATAAAAACCATTTTTCGCATGCGTTTTAAAACTTTCAACATGCTTTGGAGCTGTACTTTCAAATAATTCAACAACCATATCACCGTAAAAAGTAGAAATCACAACGACTTCTTTCTCTTGTTTTTCCGGATCATTTTTCACTTCTTCTATTTCTTTTTTATTAATATTCACGGCTTTCCTTTCTTGTTTTTGTGTGTTCCCACAACCCATTTCAAATAGTCCGAATATGAGTATTAATGGTAATATTTTTTTCATTTTGAGTATTTGCTCCCTGGTTTTTGTATTGGAATTTTAGCTAAGTCAGAAGGCACATTGTCCTCACTAAAGCTTTCTGCATTTAAATTAATTATTGAATATTGTTTCTTGTGTATCTTAGCAGTGCCATTACTACGATCTACAAGGACACCAACTCCAATAATATTTCCCCTAGCTTGCTCTACTATTTCAACGACCTCTTTTACCGAACCTCCAGTTGTTATTACATCTTCTACAATGAGGACCTTTTCTCCGGGGTTAATTTCGAACCCTCTCCTTATAACCATTTCACCTTTTTTTCTTTCTGCAAAAATAGTCCTAACACCTAATTGAGTTCCTACTTCAGTTCCTAAAACTACACCTCCAATAGCAGGGGAAATAACAACATCTGGTTTGTTTGATTCAAACTCATCAGCAATCATTATTGAAAAAGCTGTTAAAAACTCAGGATGCTGTAGGACTTTAGCACATTGAAAATATGTTCGACTATGCCTACCCGAACTAAGAATGAAATGCCCATCAAGGAGAGCATTAGTTTCTTTAAATATTGATAAAATTTGAGGATCAGTATTCATTTTTCAAGGACCATTTTTATGTTTTGATGATATTTTTTTGCTGCATTATGGATATCACTGTACGTCATTTTTTCCGCAAAACTAATAGCTCTTGAAACATTGATAAGACCAACACCTGTATTATTTGAAACTTGCACACTGTGCTCCAGATCTCCACCCTGAGCTCCTATCCCAGGAATAAGAAGAGGTAAGTCGGGTACTATACTACGTATTTGAGATAATTCTTCTGATGCTGTGGCCCCAACCACTAAGCCAATGTTGTCAAACTTATTCAGATTTTTAGCAAGCATTGCAACCTCATAATATAATGGTTTTCCTTCTATTAACTTATTTTGTAAATCTTTTGCAGATGGGTTAGAAGTACGACAAAGAATAAAAACACCTTTCTTAGTATCGTTTATAAATGGACGAATACTATCTTCTCCCAAATAGGGGTTAATAGTTACACTATCAAAGCCAAAATGTTTAAAAACACTTTCAGCGTATTGTTCAGCTGTATTTCCTATATCACCTCTTTTTGCATCAGCAATCTTAATATGATCATCACCAATGTATAATACAGTTTCTTCAAGCCATGCAAAACCTGCTGCCCCCCAGCGCTCAAAAAAAGCAAAGTTTGGCTTATAAGCAACTGCAAATTCTCTGGTAGCATCAATAACTTTAAAAGTATGTTCTTTTAAATTTTTTAAACTGTTGCTACCAAAAGCATCTGGATTCATATCTAAACCAACGCAGAGACATGATTTTTTGTTTTTAACAGTTTCAGATAATCTAGAATTAAATGATTTCATATATCTCAATTTACCCAGTTCTACATTAATACAACAATTGTAAATTTTTTTCATTTTAAGTTTATATCTTTTATTAATTCTCATCCATAAACTCTGATATGAAAGAAGTCATTGAAGATTCAGACAAACAGTCTATTACTAGTGTTATTGCCTCAGGTGGACCATTTCAAGTAGAGCTAATAAAGTTTATTGGCGAAAAAGAACATAAATCATTAATCGAAATATCTAAATCATTAATCGAAGAATACGGAAAGGCTTCTAAGCTAACTAAAACAACCATCAATACTTATTTTAACAAAGCCGGATCTCTACCTTTTATCGCGAGGCATCAAGGGCAAATTATTGGCTATATTATTGGTGTACCTTTAGAAAATTTAAGTATGGAGCCTTGGGCAAGACTTGATGCTAATTTTGGTGAGAATAACACAATATATACATATGCATTTGTTATTGAGAGTAAATACAAAAAAAATGGTTATGCTAAGATGTTAAAAAAAGTATTTCTAAACTGGGTAAAGAAAAAGAAAAATATTCTTTTTATCACTGGCCATGTTCGCAAGGGTATCAGTGAAAGATTTAAAGGAAACATAAAAGTAATTGATGAAATTGAGAATTGGCAGCGAACAGGAAAAATCTTTGAGTATTATAGAAGAGAATTAGACCCTGATCACATATACGGAAAAAATTTGGGACTAACTAAACAATCTGATATTTGATAAAATTTTAGTTTTCCTTAAAAAATTGCTCCAGTGATTTTTTTGGTGGCGGGTTTGTAAGCAAGCTAACAATAATTAAAGCGGCAATTGATAAACCTGCTGCAGGATATGTTAGTTCTTTTATAAATGGATTTAAATTATTAAAACCACTCCAATTTGGTAGAAAGTAAGTCCATACTACTGTTATCACAGTACCTGTAATTATTGAAGAGACCGCACCTTCTTTTGTTGCTCTTTTCCATAAAAATGCAGCAAGTAACGATGGAGTTATCGATGTTCCATAAATATTGTATGCTGTGAAGGCCGCTCCAAGAACTGTACTAAATTGACTAACCAAGAGATATGATATTATTCCAAGAAAAAGGACTAAAAGCCTACTTACAAATACTAGCTTATCTTCGTCGGCATCTTCATTAAGATATCGATGATAAACATCTCGAGTCAAGTTTGTTGCTGGTATAAGCAAAAAAGAGTCTGCAGTAGATACAATAATGGCCATCATTGTAGAGACAAGTAACAAACCTAAAAATATAGGCAATCCTGCATATCTTGCTATAGCAGGTATTATTGATTCACTGGCAGATTGTTTAGCCTCAAGCATAGAGGCCTCACTTACAATTGATAAGACTGATTGTTCTTGAGCTACTAAATTTGGCATTATACCTTTTTCAACCGCTATTGCTCCAGTTAAACCAAGCATTGAAATAACAGATTCTAAAATAACGACACCAATTATCCAAAAAAAGACTGCTTTCTTAGCTGAGCTGCTATCTTTAGCACTAAAAATTCTTTGGTACATATTTGCATCACCAAGAAGCAATAACATTGTTGGAACAAAAAAACTCATTGCAATTAAAGGCCCACTGACATCTCCAATTCTTTCAGATGACCAATTACCAAAGAGATCCCATTTACCAGCTGCTTCTGCGATTAGGATGATTTCTTCTAAACCACCAACTTTATAAATAAGAAATAATAATGCAGAAATGGTACCAAACGTTATCAATATGCCATTAATAACATCTGTGTAAACAACTGAAAACATGCCTGCTATTATGGTATAGAGAATTGCGAAAACTGCAGTTATTATGATACCTTGCTCCATACTCACTAAACCATCAGAAACCATTGAGAGCACCTTACCTCCCCCTCTAAATTGATATGAGACAATTGTAGTGTAAGCGATGATCGTTGTTATCGTTGCTAAGATAGATGCGGATGGGCCATATCTAGCTTCAAAGATATCAGGGACCGTAACTTTACCAAAATTTCTTATTCTCTTAGCTATAAAATAAATCAGAGCTATTCCAAGCCAAGCACCCGCACTAGACCATAATCCTGCGAGACCGTTTCTATAACCTAAACCAGCACCACTAAAAAGAGAGCCACTCCCCATCCACGTTGCGAGCAATGTGCCAACTAATATATACCAAGGTAACGTTCTCCCAGCCACCATGAAATCTTCACTTGTTTTAACCAAACGAATTTTATAAAAACCAACAACAATGAGCAGGGATAAGTATGTGAAAATTCCAATAAGGTATATCATGTATATTTTATTTGATACTTCCTAATCGTTTCAATAATTGTTTCCAGCCTTGTTCTTCTAAAACTTTATTCATCTTCAAAAACCCAATTCCATAATCAGGGTCTTTATTTTGATACATAGAATTTAAAAAATAATTTGATAAATTAGTATTAGTTGTAGTAAAAATTAATTGTGAACCAAGATTACAAAAGCCCTCTCTGATATCTGAAGGAAGCGTGTAATCATTTAAAAATAAATAAACGTGAAGCAGCTCATGTGCAAGAACTGCCTTAAATGCAACAGAATGCATATTTGATAAGATATAAATATGAGTCTCCTCTCTAATTTTCATTCCTTTTAACATTGTCTTGTTGTGATAAGTAAATCCTTTCATGTTTGGATTCCTTTGATTAGAGTAACTCTCTAATTCTTTCTGATCTACAACAAGTGTGATTGGTACTTTTGGTAACCCTGTAATTCCTACCATTTTAAGAATGCCGCGAACTTCCATATCTAAATTTTCAATCTGTTCTTTTTTGTTAATGATAGATGAAAAACAAATAGAACAAACTTCCCGATTTTTATCAATTTCATATCCGCCTTTAGTAAGTCGTTTTGAGATCAATCTATTGCAACTATCGCAGCTTGGTAATTTACCTTGGTGATAAGAGTGATATTTATTTTTCCAAAAATCAATCAAAAATTCTCCTTCAAGAGGTTTTAAGCAAATATCACACTTTTCTAAAATATTATTTATGTAACAATTTTTATGAAATTTTTGATTTTCCATTTCCGTATAAATATCATCTATTACTTCAAAACAAAAATCACATTTTAATTGTATGAAATTTTGATAACAACGCTCATGGTAGTTCTTAGATTCGAAAATAATATATTTTTTTTTAATAATTCCACTACAATGATTGCATTTCAATTGACTTCCATTTGAAAATTGGCTCAACAGAAAAAACAACAACATTATTTTTATCAATTTAGCTACCATTAAAATACTTATTATATTTACGAGTTATTAAATGAGTATAAATTTTGACTTGTTTAGTCAACATTAATAAAAAAATTAACAATTATTATTATTACAATTAATATTTTATTTAATTGTAATGGGACAAATATGGAAAATAAAAATAGACTTTCAAACTCACATAGTCCATATCTATTGCAACACTCAAAGAACCCAGTAGATTGGTATCCATGGGGTATTGAAGCTTTTGATAAAGCAAAGAAAGAAAATAAACCAATTTTTCTTTCAATTGGTTATGCTACTTGCCATTGGTGCCATGTAATGGAGCATGAGTCCTTTGAAGATTCTTCAGTAGCTCAAATAATGAATGAAAAATTCATTAACATTAAAGTTGATCGTGAAGAAATGCCCGAAATCGACCACTTGTTTATGTCCGTTTGCCAGGCGATGACTGGAAGAGGCGGTTGGCCTCTTACTATAGTAATGACACCTGAAAAAGAGCCTTTTTTTGCCGGAACATATTTTCCAAAAGAGTCACAAGGAAAACGACCTGGGATGCTACAGTTACTACCAAGTTTAGCAAATGCGTGGGTTGGGAAACAGAATGAAATACAAAAGTCTATTGAAAAAGTTAAAAATTATTTAATTGAAATTAATACGAGTGATCCGGGTGATTACTGGGATGAAACAATAATTACGGATTCTTTTAGTGGCTTCGCTAGTAGGTTTGATCCTGATTATGGAGGTTTTGGAAAAGCGCCCAAATTCCCCTCCCCTCATAATTTAATTTTCCTCCTGAGATTCAGCCACTACTACGAAGATATTTCTGCCCTTAAAATGGTAAACACAACTTTACGCTATATGAGACAAGGTGGAATTTTTGATCATATTGGTTTAGGCTTTCATCGGTATTCAACAGATAAACAATGGTTTTTACCTCATTTTGAAAAAATGCTTTATGATCAAGCAATGCTTTCAATAGCATATTTAGAAGCATATCAAAAAACTAAGAACGAAGAATATGCAACTGTTGCAAGAGAAATTTTTGAATATGTAACTAGAGATATGACAAGTTCTGAAGGTGGATTTTTTTCGGCTGAAGATGCCGATAGCGAAGGCGAAGAGGGGACCTTCTACATTTGGAGTAAAGGTAAAGTTTTAGAAATTTTAGGCGACCAAGATGGCTCAAATTTTTCTAAAATTTATGGGTTTGAAAAAAATGGAAATTTTTATGATGAGGCAACTGGTCAATCTAATGGCAAAAATATTCCATATCTTTCTAGATCAATCACTGAATTGTCTAAAAAGTATGGAATGAAAGAACCTGAATTAAAAAAATTATTAAAAAATTCAAGAGAAAAATTGTTTGAAAAGCGTAAAGAAAGAATACATCCACTAAAAGATGATAAAATACTAACAGATTGGAATGGGTTGATGATTGCTGCTTATGCATTAGGTGGGCAAATATTAAATGATACATCTTTAATTAATAAAGCTAAAAGATCTTTTGACTTTATTGATAATCATTTAACAGATAAAAATGGAAGGCTTTTAAAACGTTTTAGGCTAGGAATTTCTGGTTTATCGCCTCATATTGATGATTATGCTTTTACTGTATGGGGACTTTTGAATTTATATGATGCTACATTTGAAATTGAATACCTTTCAAAAGCGATTAAATTTACAGAAATAATGATCGAAGAATTTTCAGATCAAAATGGAGGTTTTTTTATTGGCGGAATTAATTCAGAAAAATTAATGATCAGGGCAAAAGATAGTTATGACGGTGCAATTCCTTCAGGTAATTCAGTTGCAGTTAATAATCTCTTTAGACTTTCTAAACTAACAGGTGATTTAAATTTAGACTCCATATCGAAAAATACATTGAGAGCTTTCACAGATCAAGTAAAACAGGCCCCTTCTGGATTTTCTCATATGACTACAGGATTTATGTTTAATATTAAAGACTCGATTCAACTGGTAATTGTAGCAGACAGCAAAAAACATGATTTGAATCAAATTTTTGAAAAAATAAATCTTAAATACTATCCCAATAAAGTAATTTTGTTAAAAGATCTCTCAAAGTCATCTAAAATTGAAGAAATAGCCCCGTGGGTTAAAGATTATAACATGATGGATAATAAACCAACTTACTATCTCTGCGAGGACTTTACATGTAAGCGCCCAACAACTAATTTAAATACCATTTTAAAAATTATTGATAAAAACTAAGGTTTAATATTTTATGAGAAAAATAGCACTTCATTGGCAAATTATTATTGGTCTAATTTTAGGTCTAGTCTATGGAATAATATCAACTAAGCTTGGTTGGGGTATTTTTACTTTTAATTGGATTGCTCCATTTGGAGTAATCTTTATAAACCTTTTAAAGCTAATTGCAGTACCCCTTGTCCTTTCATCTTTAATTTCTGGTGTAGCCTCACTATCTGATATGAATAAATTAAGTAGGATAGGTGGAAAGACTATTGCAATTTATATTTTTACCACCGCAGTTGCAGTATCGATCGGACTTATCTCAGTTAATACTCTTCGACCTGGAGATAAAATTCCATCTGACATGAAAATAAAACTTCAAAGTCAGTATAATAATGAAGTGAATAAAAAGTCCAACAATATAAATGAAATAAAAGAAAGAGGCCCACTCCAGCCTCTTGTTGATATGATTCCAAGTAATTTTTTTCTATCAGCTTCAAACAATAGAAATATGTTGCAAGTTGTTTTTATTGCTATTTTTATTGGCATTGGGATCGTAAAAACTCCAAAAAATAAAGGACAGCCAATAAAAGATTTTTTTCAAAGCTTATCAGAAATAGTTGTGAAACTTGTGGATTTTATAATGGTTATGGCACCAATTGGTGTTTTTTCTCTTATTGCTCAAACAATAAATAAGATTGCAGGAAACAATCCAAATCAAATTCTAGAGTTATTAGGAGCTTTAGCATACTATATGTTCGCAGTTATAATAGGTCTAATTGCTCATGCATTACTCACTTACAATGGCTTAATAAAACTCTTAACTAATATGTCAATTAAGAAGTTTTATAAAGGTATTGCTCCAGCACAGCTCCTTGCATTTTCTACAAGTTCTAGTGGAGCTACCCTTCCTGTTACTATGGAACGATGTGAAGAAGAGCTTGGTGTGTCCGATGAAGTCTCATCATTTGTACTACCTCTAGGTGCAACTATAAATATGGACGGTACAGCTCTTTACCAAGCGGTAGCAGCGGTTTTTATTGCTCAAACAATGGGGCTGTCCCTTGGACTTGAAAAACAATTAATAATTATTCTCACAACAGTATTAGCTTCTATAGGAACAGCAGCAGTCCCAGGTGCAGGTATAATAATGCTTGTTATCATACTAGAATCAATTAATGTACCGAGTCAAGGCATTGCACTTATTTTAGGAGTAGATAGAATTTTAGATATGATAAGAACCAGTATTAATGTAACTGGAGATGCCTCTGTAGCTGTTATTATTTCTGGTTTAGAAAATAAGTTTTCAAAGGAATAGATTTAAAGATATTTTTATATTTATATTTATATGTATATGACGGGTAGGTTCTGTATTTTTTTGATCTATACTCAATAATTAGGTTCTGTACTTCAGGTTCAAAAAACAGGCCTTTTCAGTTAATCTGAATCAAGGAAGTTTGCTGACTTTGAGAGGTTCCTTTCATTCAATAAACAAAGAATGATCTAAAAAAACAATCTACCCGTTATTCAAAAAATTAAAAATTGAAGCTTTCTCCAAAGCTATTTTACTTCCTCTGATTTTCATTCTTATCAAATCCTCTTCATATTCTTCCTCAAGAATTTCTAAAGTATTCTTTATTTGAGCTATTGCTTTACCTTCTGAATAAGATAACTTGATATTAAAAGTCTGATAATCTTTTTCCATTTTCTCAATTATAGCTTCTTTTAGCTTTGATAGCATTAAGTGTCGTTTTGCTGATATTATCACTGAATTATCAAAATCTCTTACTATTGTATTCAGTTTTTCATTATCGGTTATTAGATCAACCTTATTTAGGACATAAATAAGCGGTATATTTTTTGCACCTAGACCATCTAAGACTTCTTTAATTACTCCTATATGATCTTTCAAATAATCAGAAGAAACATCAAGAACCATTAAAATAAGGTTAGATTCTACAACTTCTTTTAGTGTACTCCTAAATGAGGCAACGAGATTATGTGGTAACTTTCGAATAAACCCGACAGTATCACTTAATAGAATAGAATGATTAGAATCAATTGATAGCTGTCTAATAGTGGTATCAAGAGTAGCAAATAATTGATTTTTAATAAAAACATCAGACCCTGTCAGTGCTTTAAATAAAGTAGATTTACCTGCATTTGTATAACCGACTAATGATACTCTAAACTCAGAGGATCTTCTCAAACTTTGTATTTTTCTTTCTTTTTCAATTTGAATAAGGTTTTTTTTCAATTTTGTTATTTTTGTTCTAATCAGTCTCCTATCAATCTCAATTTGAGTCTCACCCATTCCAGCACGTGTTCCTATGCCACCCATTTGCCTTTCTAAATGAGTCCATTGCCGTGTCAATCTGGGGAGTAAATATTCTAAGTAAGCCAATTCTACTTGGGTTGTAGCTTCTTTGGTTTTTGCGTGTCTTTTAAAAATATCTAAGATAAGACCACTACGATCTAAAACCTTTAATTTTTCAGATATTTTATGATAGTTTTTTATTTGTGCGGGTGTCAATTCATCGTCAAAAATTAAAATTTTTACACCTAGTTCAGATGCTTGATTAATCAGTTGATTTGCTTTCCCTTTACCAATAAATGTTGAAGAATTTATTTTTGATATACGTTGCAAAACTTTCCCAGATACAATACCTCCAGCAGTTTCAACCAATAGTTCTAATTCGTTAAGATGCTCATTTACAAGATATTCATTAAAACCTGGACGGATAGTACCTATAATTAAAACTTTTTCTTTCTCGAATGAGATTATTTCTTTTTCAAGCATATTTTTATTTTTTATTTAAGTTTTTTTCATTTGGAAGGCCAACTATGGTTTCAATTAAAAATATAAAGATTGATGCATATAGAAAAAACTTCCACAAAGATTTTCCATTTCTTGTTTCGGCAATTGAACTTGATGTGTTTTTATCCATTGGGATTATTCTGAACTGATCTTTTGGTATAAATTTATTAATATCGTCTTGGTTTAGATGATTTGTAAGATATTCTAAATTGTGTAATTTTGTTGGAAAAGATGTAATCTTTTCTCCATTTGAAAAAACTTCATATATACCCAATTCATTAGTCATTGTGATTTTTATTCCCTCAAGATCATAATCAGGCACGATCATTTCTCTTTGACCAGATGGCGATAAAACTTCCCATTTATTTTTCAATTTACTTTCTTGAAGTGAAATCCACTTTACATCATCAACAAAAACAGGAGATGTATTCATTTCATCTGTTCCTGCCAAAATTAATAACCTATACATTAATGGAATAATGAGACCACGAATAGATAAATCATTCCATTCTAAATTTAATGTCGAAGAAAAGTAAAAAACATCACCACCACCATTTGAGAATTCAATCAGAAAAGGATCATTATTATTTAAATTCCAATGTATATCGTGATCTTTATTTGTCTCAGTTTTAATATATTTAAAAACCCTAGGAAGTTCTCTATTTATATCCTTGACTCTGATGTTTTGTAAAAGGTCGGATTCTTCTGCACTTATTTCAGTTGAAAAGAAACCTTGACCAGAGTTAATTTTTTCAATTGATCTTGGGAAATTTAATAATTCATATAAAGAATCATGATTAGGAAGTCCACCAGGTTCTCCTTGGAACCAAATCAAACCTCCACCCTCTTTTGTAAATTTGTGTAGATCCTTTACACTACGTTTTGTTAAACCTGAGCAATCATAAATTATGACCATATCAAATTCATCTAAAAAAAGCCGATTAAGACTTGGTTGTATTCTTGATTCTATATTTAAAAAATCCTTATCAGGATCAATTGATTTCAAAACAACCTCTAAGATTTGGACTTCTTCTCTACTTTTACCAATGATACCACAATTTATTTGTTTCATTACAGGAACAGTGTGATACCAACTATTATCAGAAAGATAACTATCAATTGGAATAGTAGTTTTACTGTGAAGAATACCTTCTGCTAAAGGATATGCTTGAAACTGAAATTCTTTTTCAATATTTGAAGAGAATTCAGATATTACCTGCCCTACTCTTTGATTATTAAAAATAAGTTCAAGAGGTATATTTTCCCTTGTAGAGGCACTCTTATTTTGGACTCTAGTATTTACCTTAGATAGTTGTTGTAAGGTGTTAACTCTATTCTCAAAAGACACATTTTTAATTGCCAAATTTTCTTCAATAACTTCTGGTTGGATAAAATAAAATTTCCAATCTACAAAGTTATTGATTGATTTAGAAAACAGAGAGTCAGTTGGATACATTAAATCGCTGAAAAGAATGCACTCTTTTAATTTTTCATCTATTCTATTTCTGTTGATGAAAGATACAGTTGTATTCCAAATATCATCAAATGATTCAGTTTGTCTAACCGATTTTATAGCTCTTTTTATGTTGATATCATTTGAATATCCTTCAAAGATCATTTTAGGCGGACAAGTTTGAAAGATTGAAATTAATACTTCTTTTTTAAATTCAGGAATCAATGAACTTATTTCGTGTTTAGACCTTTCTAAAAATGTTTTCCCTTTATTTTTCGCACCCATACTAGCAGAATTATCAATAACTATGTAAAGTCGTGAGTCTAGTTCTGGAACAGACCAATTATTTAAAAAGCCATTAGTTACTGGTTTAGAAAAAGAAATAACCAAAAACATAATTCCTAGTATTCGTAGAATAAGCAAAATTAGTTTTTTTAGTTTAACATTTCTCATTGAGGTTTTTTTTAACTCTTTTATTAAAATCAAAGAACTAAAGTCTTCTTTTTTATTTTTCAAAAGGTTTAATAGATGAAAAGCAATAGGGATGACTAAAAAAGACAAAAACCAGAGGTTTGTAGGGTTTAAGAATGTCATAGAAATTGAAAAAATATTTGTATTGAAAATGCAGAGAAAACTGGAATAGTAAGATTGTCATTGAAAGTACGGTGAGGATGTAATTCAATAATCATAGCAACCATTGAACCCAATATTATTAACCTCAATGGAAGAACATCATTGAACCATAAAGCTACATTAGATGAAAGAAAAATACCCGTCAGCGTCCCAGTTATTGATTTAGTTCCAACTCGGCCATAAGGAAAAGCTTTACCAACTAACGCAGCAAAACTATCACCTATAGTTAAATATATTAAGGCAGGAACTGCAATATAAATTGGGAAAAACATAATTGTTAGAAGGCTACCAATTAAAAGCCATGTTGCACCAGTGATTTCACCATCTACTTCACTATCTCTTAGCATATTTGAAAAAATATATTTAAAAAGATTATTCACTCTACTTAATTTAATTCTTGAAAAATCAATAATTATAGATATCAGGCAGAGACAAATCAAAATTAATATCATTTTGTTTTGCTCTTTAACATAACAAAAGTAACTAATCGGAATAAAAACTGAACCAAGATGAATTATCTTTCGATATAATTCAGCAATTGGAATTTTTTTCATTTGTCTATCATCTGATTAAAGATGTCTTGCATATCTAAAACACTTATTGTTAAATCAATTTTAATAGGTTCTTCAAGTATTGTCTCTGCAATAATTGATTGATCAAGTACAGTATAAGGGATTAAATCTTCATTTTGTCTATAAAATATTTTGCCCAATAGAAATCCCGATTTTTCAATATCGATTAGCGCTTTCTTTTTACTTAATCCAAAAAGGTTAGGTACTTGATAAAAATTAGGAGGGACGCCCAAACTCGTAGTCAAATGTAAGCCCATTCCTTTATTCAACATGTCTCCACCTTTTGGATACTGCCATGTTACATTTCCTGCCGGAACATCAGAATTGTATTCTTGATAAATAGTATCAATAGCTAAACCTATTTGATTGACTGCAAGTTCTGCACTTCTTATTGAACGGCCAATCAGGTCTGGTATCTGCACCATTTTCTCTGGATATGATATTTTAAGTCTGACAGTACGGCCTTCTTTTACTCTTGTATTAGGAGCAGGGTATTGATCAACAATGGTACCTTTTTCAAACTTAGCGGTAAAAAGTGTATCTGAAACAAGACTTTTATAACCCTCAACCTTTAAAATTTTTTCAGCATAACCTATACTTTTATCTTTTACATTAACCATATACTTTCCTTCCTCCATCCTGACATATATAGGCATAAGTATATAATCAAATAATAAAATTATAATTAATGATAAAATACCAAAAACTGATATATAGGCAATTATTTTTTTAACCATACTTTTTTATTCTTGCAGCAAACATACCATCTATCTTATCGATTTCTGAAAGTGTTGAAAAACATTTATTTAAATCAATTAAATTTTTATTTATTGTTTGAGGTAATTCTATTAGTTTGAAATTTTTCTTAATCTTTAAAAATTTCTGAACAACATTCCAGTTTTCAACGATATCTATAGAACATGTACCATAGACTATGGTACCTCCAATATTCAAGAAATTCGACATATGACATAGTATTTTCAATTGTAATTTCGAAAAAGCTTCTATTTCCTTTTCTTCTCTTCTCCATCTAATATCTGGTTTTCTTCTAAGAATACCGGTTCCAGAACAAGGAGCATCAATTAAAATTTTATCAGCAAACGGAAATATATCTTTAGATGCATCTTTTACAGACCAAAATATATTCTGTCTTTTATGTCTCTTTAGATCCTTAATGCCTAAATCAATTCTAGACTTATCAATATCAGAGGAATAGATTTTTCCTTTCTCACCAACTAAATGAGATAATGCAAGAGATTTAGTACCTGGCGCAGCACAAACATCGAGTATTACATCTTGTCTCTCAACATCTAAACACTCAATAATTCCGTATGAAGAGGGATCTTGAATTGAAATCTGACCTGTTTTGAATAAATTATGCTCGAGTATTGATTTAGAACCTTTTTTTATTTTTAAAAAAAAATCGTTAAAAATAGTTGAATCTACTCCATCTTTAGAAAATTTTTCTTTTAAGGCTTTATTTGTTAATAGAGTATTATTTCTTACAAATATTTTAGGACTTTCATTAAAAGAACAAATTATTTTTTTAAAGATATCGTTCTTATAGTTTCTTGACCATCTTTGTTGGAGCCATATGGGTAGAGAATTCCATTTTTTATTTTTTTTAAATTCCTTATCCCAGTCTACTTTTTCTTCTTTTTTTCTGATAAGATTTCTCAAGACTGCATTGCATAGACCTGCAGCTTTTTTATTTATTTTTTTTTTTGTTAATTCAACAGCAGTACTTACAGCAGCATAATTAGGTATGGAGTTATCATAAAGAATTTCATAAAAAGCTATTCGTAAAATTGAAATAAGGTCTTTATTAAAATTTTTATTTTTCCTTCCAGAAATCTTTTCTATCAAATAATCAATTCGTCCTCTATATCTTATGATTTCATTAGTTAATACCTTAGCACGTGATTTAGCACTAAATGTATAGTTTCCACTTAAAAAAAAATTGTTCTGAATTACACTCAATTGTTTTTTTGATACATCAAAATTCTTAAGTATTTGCAGCGATAGATTCCTTGCATCATTATTCAAGAACCTAACCTACTTCCTAACATTATAGTATTACCATTTAAAAATTCACTAATCAAAAGTTTCTTTTTACCTTCTAGTTGGATTTCTATAATCGACAATAATCCCTTACCTGTAGACACCACTAATTGATTTTTATTACTTCTAACTACTTCCCCTATTTCGGATTCTTTTCCTGGAAACAATTCAGTCTTAAAGAATCTAAGAATTTTATTATTGTGTTTTGTCATCATTCCAGGGAAGGGACTCAAACCTCTAACCCAATTATGAATTTTTTTTGCTGACCAGGACCAATTTATAATTGTCATTTCCTTTGTAATTTTTGGTGCTAGTGTTACTCCTAATTTATTTTGAGGCATGCGAATAATATCATCATTCTCGATTTTATCAATTACGGTAATTAATAGTTTAGCACCTTCAGTACAAAGTCTCGTTCCAAGGGAAAGCATATTATCTTCGTCTTTAATTTCTATTATTTTCTGTGACAAAACGTCTCCAGTATCAACATCAGGTTTTATTTGAAATATAGTAACACCAGTTGAGCTATCACCATTCATTAAAGCCCATTGAATTGGCCCTGCTCCTCTATATTTCGGCAAAATAGATGCATGTAAATTCACTGATCCATATTTAGGTATTTCTATTAAAGATTGTGGTAAAATTTTATATGCAACGACAACAAATAAATCAGGTTGAAGCGATTTTAATTTTTCTGAAAAAGATTTAGAATTCAGTGCTTCGGGGTTCAGTAACGGTATTTTTTTACGTTTGGCATATTCGCCAACAACAGTATACTTTTTATTTTTCCCTCTCCCCATTCTTTTTGGAGGATTAGATACTACAGATATTAGCTCATGATTAGATTCAATTACTTTTTCAAGAGCAGGCAAAGAGAAATTTGGATTTCCCATGAAAACAATTCGCATTTATGTTACCGAATGAATTAAAATTTTAAAATAATTAAAGGAATAGTCCTTTATTTTTCAAACTTTCTGCCATCTTTTGTTTTGATTTAGAAGCTAAAGATTTTAGATCATTTTTATATTTAGATTTTTCTTGTTTAGTAACTCTATCTATAATAAAAACGCCATTTAAATGATCTATTTCATGTTGTATTGCTCTTGCTAGAAGTCCTTCAAATTTATCTTCGTGCCATTTTTGATCAGGTGTTTGATATTTTAATATTACCTTTTTAGGTCTTAATACGTCTAAAGCTATTCCAGGAAGAGATAAACAACCTTCTTGAAAAAACTCTTCATCATCATATGATTTAACTATACTACTATTGATAAAAACATGTACATCTTCTGCTTCATCTGTATGCGATATATCAACTATAAATAGTTGCATATCAAGGCCGATCTGATTAGCGGCTAGACCAATTCCATCAGCTTCGTACATTGAGTCAAACATATTTTCTAGAATAGTATCTATACTTGAAAAACTATCAAATTGTTTACACGGATTTTTAAGGATCGGGTTACCATAATGTACAATATCAAGAACGGACATTATGATTGTTCTAAGTCTTGATCTTTTATTGAACTCGCAAGACCAACTACCGCAGTTTTATTTAGTGTTATATTTGTGTTGTTATCTATTTTTAAAACAACGAGTCTATTTTTTTCTTTAAAACCTTGAATCGAACCATAGATACCTCCCATTGTAATTACTTTATCTCCTTTTTTTAGACCTTCACGCATAGTTTCTTTATCTTTCTGACGCTTTGTTTGAGGCCTAATCATTAAGAAATATATAATAAACATTATCAGAATGAAGGGTAAAAAGGCTGCTATTCCTCCGCTTTGCATTTCTTGAGCGTATAATAAGTCCACTGAATATCCTTTTAATTATTTATTAATTTACTTCTTTTGCCTATATTTTTAAAGACTGATTTGAATAATCGTACCTTTTTTCATTGAAGAGCTTGCAACGCTAAGAGAACCATTATGAATATCCTCAACAATCCTTGTCGATAGCGATAATCCTAATCCCCAGCCTGTCTTTTTTGTGCTAAATCCTGGTCTAAAAATATTTTTCCAATCTTTTTTTGGAATGCCTATTCCATTATCATGAATTTGTATTTTGGCTATATTGTTAACTTGTTTTAAAGAAATAATTATTTGACCATCTTCACGTTCAATTGCATCAATCCCATTCCGAATTATATTTTCAATTGCCCATGCTAGAAGGGAACCATTACCATTAATTTTAATATCTTGATCAATATCGTTTAATAGTTCTACTTTTTTTCCAAGAGATGGAAGACGCTTGTTCAAATATTCTACTATTTTTTCTACTTTAACAGAAAGATTAAATTCACTAAAGTGCGGTTTTGATCCCATGTTACTAAATCGTCGACTTATCTGCTCTAGTCTTTGGAGGTCCAACTCTATTTCAGATAGTATTTCATTTGATTTTTCAGGATGATCTTTTAGCCAATCCACCCAACCCATTAAAGCTGATACAGGAGTACCTAATTGATGTGCTGTTTCTTTAGCCATTCCTACCCAGATATGCTTCTTTTCATTATTCCGAATAAATGAAAAGCCTAAAAATCCAATAAAGATAAATATTCCCATTGAAAAAAGTATCACATAAGTCCATGATTTCAACTTTTCAACAATAGAAGAATCTCCATAATGAAGATAACCAAAAGTTATATCACCAATGATTGCATCTCTATATATTAAAGGTATCGGAGAATTATTCTTATCTATCAATTTCATAAATTTAATACGATCTGTATCTGAATGAATATTTTTAGGCAAATTTTTCCATAGTTGAGGCTTATCATTTGTATCTGTTTGAATGAGTGGGAATTTGACTTTTTTAATAACATTTTCAAAAATAAAGTTTAAATTTGTTTCGTTCTCATCCTGAACAATATTAGCAATAAAGCTCGCATAAAGCCTGACAACTTCTCTATTATCTCTTCTTAATTCATTTACTAAAACTTGAGTATATCCTAGTAATAAAATGACAAAAACAATTCCTAAGATGAATAAACCAGATTTTATATTTCCTGCATTTTTATAGAGTTTCATACTTTAACGTTTTTTATATAAAACAAACCCTAAAATGATCATAATAAGAATAAAGAAAGAACGTGAGATGAGCCGAGCTAAACTCCAGTTGCTAACATCATATTCAAATAAAATATTAGAATCACCAGCCGGAACCTCAATAGACCTTAGAATATGATTAGCTTGATAGATAGGAACAAGTTGACCATTGACATAAGCACTCCAACCTGGACGATAAAATATTTCTGATAAGACTAGAATACCTCCAGTTTCAGATTTTGATAACAGTTCTATTCTATTTTCTACGCGTTTTATTATGGAAACAATTCCAGAACTTTTGGAGTTTAAATATTTCCCACTATAACCTACAACAATCGCTTCTGATTCTGGTTTAAAATCGACAGATAATGTTTTCACCAATGATTCTTTTTGACTTTCAGCAGATATAATTTTTTTAACTATCCATGATTTGGGTAAAACATTCTTATTTTGATATAAACCTTTAATATTTTGAACTTTTTGAAAATTAATATTATTTATTTTTTTTCGAGTTAAAACATATTTTACATTTAACATATCTAAAATACTTGGATTGTTTAATCCTCCCGCATCCATCATATCTTGATAGTTCCTAAGTTTTATTGGCCGATAACCAGACACGCTTTCTAAATTCCAATAACTATACCAATTTGAACCCATTTTATCAGCAGGTAGTATTCTAAAGTGGTCTTTATCTTTTTTTAGATATTCTATTCTCTCATTGGTTTTAAAGGATAAATCAAAATTTTGAGGTAATTTGAGATTCAAAAACTCGTTATTAACGATCCATAAATCAAGAAGAGCAACACTGATCACAGCTATTAAAAATTTATTTTTATTAATTTGCCCCTTTAATAACCCTAAAGATAAAAAAAACATACTCAAAGACAGACCTATTGATAAAAATAGCCCCTTTTGAAAAAGCGCTGACCTCGCTTCTTTTAATTTATTTATTGTATTGATGTTATACCTAGCATCAGAAGCTGTGCTATAACTCAAAAAAGATTGTTCAAAGATTAAGAGTAAAACAAGGAAAGAAGTAATAACCGCAAAAAACTTAATTAATATTTTCAAAGTATTCTTATTTTCAAAATTTTCAACAAATATATCTAAACCTTTTGCTCCTAAAAAAGGAACTGTAACAGCTAGAAGTACATATATCATTGATGGAACTCTGAATTTTGAGAAAAAAGGAAAAAAGTCAAAAAAAGGTTTATAAAACAATGGGAAAAAAGATCCAAAACCAGTAACCAATGTAATAAGAGAGATAACCCAAAAAACTTTTCCCATTTTATCAGGTTTTTTTATTAATGCACCTAAGATCGAAAAAATGATAATAACAAAACCTAAATAGTGAGTTGATTGGGTGAACGGCATATATCCCCAGTAGGCACCTTTTGAAAGACTTTGAGTGTTTTGAAGTCCAAAATAATAGGGTAATATAAATGAAACTATTTCAGCTGGATGGAAAGACCACCGAGTCGAATACTCCCAGGTTTTATTCGCTTTATTTGTTTTAGCTTCATCCAAAACAGTTTGTAAACCTCGGTCTGATTCTTTTTGAAACTCGTAAATTTGTCCATAAGGGTCTGCAACCATAAATAAAGCAATGAATAGACTTATTGCTATACCAAGTGTGGTTTTAATATGAGCTTTATAGTTGAATTTTTTAGCTATAATTGTCGAACCAACATGCCAAAAAAAGTAGAAACCAATCAACATCCATGTATAATATGCAATCTGAGGATGATTTGCCCAAAGTTGTAGGGCAGTCATCAAGGCTAAAAATAGAATAGCTTTGAGAGAGAATTTATTAATTAAATAAAAAGCAGCCACAATAACCCAAGGTATGTAGGCCATTGCAAATATTTTATTTAAGTGTCCAGCATTAATTAGACCGAAAGAATAAGGGGTAAGTGATGAAATCAGACTACCAAATAAAGCTGAACGGTTAGTTATTCCAGAAAGTTTTAAAAATATATACATCCCAATTCCACAAAGAGATAGATAGAACCAGACTTTAAGACCTGGGTTAAAAAGAATTTTATTTCTCAGAATTTTTGTTGGATCTCCATCTGTATAAATATAACCACCATAAGACGGCATTCCAGAAAATAAGTTTGGAAACCACTGAGGTGTATTATCATTATTTAATAAATAGTTATCCCTCCATTCATTTATTGGGTACCTTTCCAACTCATCATTTGTAGTAACTACTTGACCAAAAAAGATCATTTTATAAAGAAAAAGCATTGGAACGAATAACAGAATTGCAATTTCAATTTTATTTTTTTTAAATATATTCATTTATTTTTTCTATTTTATTAATGATTTTTTCCCAGTAATCAACATCACCCCCACGGCTTGTTTTCCAATAAAAAACCCCAGAACCATACATATGTGTCATAATAAGCTCATCTTGAAACATATAAGCTTCATACTCTTTTGCTAAAATACTCATCCCATCATTATCATTAATATCACTAGAGTAGCTTGCTTCAAAACATAGCGATCTCTTATTTCCATTTCTCATAGCATTTATAATGTTGTTACCCGTATCCGGACTTGTAATACCCGTTAAATTTTCAAGATATCTCGCAACCTTTCTTAAAAAATAAAATTTGTTTAAAAGACCTTTACTACCAAAAAATCCAAGTCGAATGATTTTCCTAATAAAACTATTCTTTAGTTTTATCCAGAAATCAGGAAAAGGATAGAAGGTGGTGTTTAGTTTTTTCATCTCTTTTGTACTAAAAAACATAAAAACAACACTTGGAAAATCATGAACTTTACCAATTTTCCATTCTGGGTAAGGAGCTCCAATTAAAAAAAAATTCTTTTCACTATGCGATTTTATACAGAATGTATCCCATTTTTTTTTAAAAATATAAACATCAGGATCAATAATTAATGTGTATTCTGAGTGAGAATTTTCTAAACCTTTATCAATTGCACTCGCATGAGAAATAGATCTTTGTTTATCAGCTCCATCATTTATAAGAAAATCCATATTATCGTATTTTTGAGCATATTTTTCAATAAGTCTATCTTGACCATTGGTATTATCAACTATTAAAAAGTTAAGACGCTCAGAGTTTTCCGCTTTTTCAACCAAGTTTTTAACTAGACGCTTTATATGTTTTGAAGAAAAATAGCTCACTAATATGATTGTTATTTTATTTTTCATTATTATTCAAGATAACAGGTCATTAAATTGGTTTTGTATTTGGATAATTTCTTTCGAAACAAGTTCATCTGGACCTCTGCCACTTTTACTAATTGATCTATCAATAAACTGATCAACTACTTGAGGGTCCCATTTGCGATCTAAAAAATCAAATATTTTGCCACAAGTAAGGATTGGATTTTCAAGTAATTGTTCAAAAGTACAATAAAATATATTCTGATTTGAATTTGAACAAAAATTAATCGCATTTTCTGTATATGCTTTCCAAATTTGAAGTCCCTTTGATAAAGGAAGGTTATTTCTTGTTTTTAAAGATTTTGCAACTGATGATGGGTTTCTAGATACAAAAATAATTTTAACTTCATCATGTAATTCTATATCTTCTAAAGATTTTATCCACCAATTAATAGTTAGACAAGTCCTAGGATCTTTCCAACCCCAGTCATCGCTTTTTTTGTTTGTATCTAAAATTATTTTCTTCATTTTGGATAATATTTTTTTTGATGGATCTAATTTAGGAACTACTGAATTGTACGATTTTACTGTATAACCTGCTTCTTCTAATAATTGATCATTAATTTTTCTAAAATCATAATTTTCATAAAATCCTTTTGGATTTTGAGCTAATGGTCGCGGCCAAAATTTTTTATAATTACCCATCAAAATTTTATTAAGATGTAGTACTCCAGCAAAAGTAGAAGTTCCGCTGCGATGCATTCCTAGAATAATAGTTATCATTTATAATAATTTTTTTTGAAACCCATAGTCTCATTTTGATTGAAGATAAAACGTCTTACAAAGCCTATTATAAACCCTGAACCATATCCTATAACTTGTATAGGTATTACAAATAATAGCAATGGCATTATTTTAATGTTCTTCTTTGAAAACGAACCAAAAATTGAAAGCAAGAGTAATGGAATAAAGAAAATAGAGAATATTATACTTATTGAAAAATTCAGAATCATTAAAACTAAAAAAGACAATAACGAAAAGACCAGTGATAAAGAAGGTAAAAAGTGAATCAGTTCTAACATATCTGAATCAATTTTTCCTAGATTAATTCTAGCTATTCCCCAGTTAAAAACTTGTTTAAAGAATTGCCTAAAAGTTGATCTTCTTCTATGATAGACAAGCGCATTTTCTATAAAACTTATTTTAGCCCCTGATTTTCTAATCCTATTGCTATACTCGATGTCTTGTCCATGTCTAAGGCTTCCAAATTCTCCTACCATATTATATGTTTCTCTTGTAATACCCATGTTATGAGTTCTCGGATAAAATTTTGAGATTCTTCTTTTCCCGTGTCCTCTAATACCACCAGTAGTAAACATTGATGTCATTGAAAAATCAATAGCTTTTTGCAATAATGTAAAATCATTTTTTGAACCATCTGGACCACCAAAAGCACCAAATTGATTTTTCTTTAAATCCTCTAGAATGTATTTTATCCAATCTGGATGAGCTTCACAATCAGAGTCAATAAACAAAATTAAGTCTCCTCTACTATTTTTCAAACCATGATTCCGTGCGGCACCAGGTCCTTTATTCTCTTGATTAATATACTTTATTTTAAATAGTGATTTATCTTGCCATTTTTCAACAATATTTTTGGTATCATCGGTAGAACCATCATCAGAAATTATGAACTCAATTTCATTTAGATTTACACTTTGCTTGTTTATTGATTTAAATAAGTTTTCTAATTCATCAGCTCTATTGAAAGAGGGTGTAATGATACTTATCTTAAAATTTGTTTCAGTCTTAATTATTTTTCCATCCTTCTAAATCCCAACCTAAAAGTTCTTCTAAACTAGATATTTCAGTCGAATAAAAATCCTGTAAAAATTGAATTTCATCGCTTATTAATTCTTTTTTATATTTTCTGGAATGAATATTTTTATGCTTATTTTTTTCAAATGGTGCGATTGAAAGAAAAGTTGATATTTGTGCCAAAACCTCATTAGGTAGGTTTCTTAATTTTTCATTTTGAATGATTAATAAATTCTCCATTTTAAAGCACTCAAGGATTTGTTTAATTTGTTTACTATATAACCCTCGGGATAAATAAGACCTAACTCTATCTTGATAACTACTTTGACCTTTAAGGTTTGAAAGTTCTAACTCCATCGCATCTTTGAAATTTAAATGTTCTTTATTTTTTTCCGTCTCCATATTCCAATGCGAAAAGGCTCTTTCGATAGGGTTTCGTAGAATAATAATTAGTTTCATTTTAGGGTTATACTCATGAATCCTCTTTATTGAGTTCTTCCAATACATGTAAATAGGTGTTGCTTCGCCAATAACTCTATGATGCTCCATAGGGTTGAAATATTTATGATAATTTTTATAATTTATATTTTCTAGTTTAAAATTTTCATCATTATCAAAAAAGTGAACTTCTTTTTTATTAGCCATACAAATTTCACGGTGGGCTCTCAGATAATAATCTAGGGCAGTCGTACCTCCTTTTTGGGTACCACAAATGATAAATGAAACATTAAATTCAGAATTTTTTGTAAAAAAGGGTTTAATTGTATCACTTACAAAAGACATCTGATATGTAATAAATTATTATATATTTTTAAAATTTATATTATAAAAATCTCGGATACGTTTTTCTTGGTTTTGTGTTGATTTTGTTAAGAGTTCTCCCAAAAGCCCAATAGAAAAAAACTGAATACCAATCACAATTAACATTATACCAAGCAGTAATAATGCTATATGTTTAGAAAAAGGCTCCCCTAAAAAATATTTATAATACAACACAAGAAATTCAGAAAACATCCCACTTGTAGAAAAAAATATACCTATAGTACCAAATAAATGAAGTGGTTGCTGAGTATATTTATTTAGAAATAGAATAGTTATTAAATCAAAAAATCCGTGTAAAATTCTAGATCCACCATATTTTGTTTCACCATATTTCCGAGAACGATGATTCACTATTATTTCCGTAACTTTAAATTTTTGTTGTCCGGCAATAGCTGGTATATATCTATGTCTTCCACCATATAAATCGATAGATTTAACAACTACTTTTTTATATCCTTTTAAACCGCAGTTAAAGTCGTGTATTTTAGTACCACTTATAAGTCTTGTAACAAAGTTAAATATTTTAGATGGTAACCTCTTATTTAAAGGATCAAGTCTAGTTTTTTTCCACCCAGAGACTAAGTCCCAACCTTCATCAATTTTATTTATTAGGTTATGAATTTCTTTTGGATCATCCTGTAAATCTGCATCCATAGTAATAACATAATCACCAGATGCCAATTTAAAGCCTTCATTTAGAGCAGCTGATTTTCCAAAATTCTTATAAAACTGTATAAGTTTAATATTTTTATTTTGCTTACATGCTGTTATCAAAAAATCTGTTGATCCATCAGAGGAACCATCATCAATAAAAAGAACTTCCCAAGATTCATAATTATCCAAGACTACTTCAAGCTCTTTTAAAAGTTCGGGTATCGATTCGAATTCATTAAAAACTGGTATTATTACTGATAATTTCATTTTAATATTTTAAAAGTTTCCAATATTTTTTTAAGAAAATTTTCTCTTTATTTATATTTCGAGATTTAATTTGAATTTTGGTTTTGTGATCTAAAAGATTATCATAGAAATCCATAATACTGTACGGTAATCCTTTTTCGCTTTTAATTCTTAAATCAATATTTTTTCGCACTTCTGAAGGAATTGATTTATCTTTTTTTCTGTACTGAACCTTTTCTCCCCATAAAAACTTAATTAATTCGTTGGGTTGAACTACCTTCATTATTGGAAGTAATTCTTCTATTTCTGAACTATCGTATTGTTTATTTTGAATAAGGTTTCTGGCTGTTAAATCAATTGTTGTGGCCCATATCAACAGAACTTTACGTCCTATTGGATCTGTAACTTGAATAAAAGCGCTATCTTTTTTAGACTTAAAAGAAAAAGATAAAGAGCCATCAATTAAACCAGATGAAGTGATCCTTCCTTTTCCAGAGGAAAAAACTAATTCTTTTTTAATTGATTTCTGTTCATTATTCATTGGGTTTACAACAATACTTTGTTTAAAACCGGAACAACTAAGAAAGAAAAAAGAAAGGAATAAAAAAATTTGTAACATGAGAGTGTTAGTTTTCGACTTGCTGAATCTTAGATTGATTCGACTCTGTTCTATTATTAATTATTTCATTTAAATGTTGTTGAATTGTAATATTACTTGAATCAATCTCTAATGACTCCTCAATATATTTTAAAGCTTTATCAAACTGTTTCATTTTATAATAAATCCATCCAGCAGTGTCTAAATATGCGGCTGATTGAGGTGATAGTTTTATTGCTGTTAATGACAGTTCAAGGGCAAGGTCAAGATTCTCTTCTCGCTCAACTAAACTATATGCAAAATTATTATAAGCTTGAGCATCCAAGCTATCACTACTAATCAATTCAGTATAGAGCCTATCTGATTCATCCCATTCACTTGTAGCATCATAAATCAAAGCTAAATTATGCTTTGTATTTCTCGATTCAGGAAAAATGCCCAATGCTTGGTTTAAATGATATTTTGCATCTGTATAATTTTTCTTTTGATAATATGCACTACCTAATAAATATTGTAGTGTAAAGTCGTCAATAAATTTTTCTGAATACCGACCTAAAATATTGATCGCCTCCTCTGGTTTTTCAGCACTTAAGGCCATTAGAGCTATATTGATAAATCCTTTGGAATCATTTGGAAATTTCTTTGTGATTTTTTCATTGTAAAAAATGGCCTCTTCATTTTTATCTTGGTCCATTAATAAGGTAACAATTCTTTGTAAAATATCAATATTTGAACTATCGACTGAAAAAGCCTCATACATAAAGTTTATCGCTAGATCTATATTTTTCAACTCCTCTTGTAATGCACTTTTTTGAAAATAAATTTCAACTGAAGCACCTAAGACTTTTTCAATTTTTAAAATTGTATTATACGCAGTTTTATAATCTTTAGTGAAAAGAGCTAAATCCCTTAAGGTTTCCAGCAACTTTATCTCACCTGGACTTTCTTCAAGTAACAGTAAGCATATTTGTTTACCTTTTTTAAAGTTATTTGTTGTCAGAGCTATCTGAAGCGCTTGTTCTAAACCACTAATTGCCTGACTGTTATTGTAACCTAAAATATAATAATCAATAGCTATTTCCCATTTTTTTTGGACTCTAGCAAGATCTGCTAAGGTGAAAATATAATCTATATTGGTTGAATCTTGTTTATTTAATTCAAGGAATATTTTTTGAGATTCACTATAATTTTGTTTAGTAATAAAAAATTGCCCCAACATTTCTTTAGCTTCGATATTTTGAGGTTCAAGATCTAGAGCTATTCTTAAATGGTCTTCAACTCTTTTTATTCTTCCGAGTCTCATATATGCATCAGAAATTGAAATATGTATAGTTGATGCATTAGGATCATAAGAAATGGCATCTTGGAATTCAAGGACAGCCATGGCATAGCTTCCTTGATTCATTAAAAATTCTCCCTGCATAAAATGGCTTAATGCTTTTTCTTGTTGAGGACTTGACCCTAAAAAAAGCACACTCGAAAAGATCAAAGTAATTAATTCCTGCATTCTTTTTAAGAGTTTTTTAATCATTATCTTTATCACTACTTATGTGTGTAATTATACCATTTCCGCCTTCCTGCTTCGTTCTATACATTGCTCGATCTGCTAGTTCAATTAAATCTTTAGTATTATCAGAATGTGTTGGATATTCAGACATCCCACCTGAAATAGTAATTTTAGTTTCAACTCCATC
>Ga0206682_10001090_pt1 | contig 27250 bp, 29 predicted proteins | sample M240m12015metaG_FD_155444 | JGI IMG/M metagenome (GOLD analysis project Ga0206682, IMG submission 155444) | Ammonia-oxidizing marine archaeal communities from Monterey Bay, California, United States - M2 40m 12015 | ecosystem: Environmental > Aquatic > Marine > Intertidal zone | place: USA...
TTTGGATCTCTTGTTAATCCTTTAAGATTGGCTTCTTGTTGTCTTATATACCATATAGGGACGTTGTTAGCATTTTTAACACCTCCAGCACCCTCATCTTGAGAATTACACATTTCGTATCTTCCAGCATTTTTTAAATAATTTATTGTTCCTCTAGCTGGATTATTTGTTTCACCTTGTTCATCTAAACATGGAGAACAACTTTGATTTTCTATATATGTAGGTCCGGAAGGAGACCCATCATCACCGTTCGTGGCACAGATATTAAAACATGTTTTATTGAAATCTTGTTTACCATGAGATTCATCTCTTTTTGCCAACACGCTATTGTATTTTAAATAATCCATATCTAATTCTCCATTAGAATAATTTGGACATGATTCTTTACTTCCACCAAAAACCATCTGTCTATATTATTTTATATTATATTTTTTTTATTGTAATATATTACAATGACCGGCACCGAAAAAAATAAACGTAAATTAATAAACTATGGTGGAGAGGGTTGTATATTTATCCCTCAACTACCGTGTGATAAAAATGGAAAACCCACTAAAAAAACAAAGCGAAAAACTAAAAGAAAAACCAAAAGGAAAACAAAATTATTATTTCGTAATATACCATCAAATGAGGGTAAAATGTCAAATATGATTATGAAAAAATCTAAAAATTATAGTGAATGGTGTCTTTTATGGGATAGCAATTGTATGTCAGAAGATTATAAACATTTAAAAAAAATATCGGAGGTTGAGAAATGCTTCTTAAAGAAAAACAGGAGGGTACCAAATGAAAGATCGAAATTTAAATTATTACAAGGTGATTATATTGGAATTACATCAACAGATTATTACAAAGAGATTTTCAATAAGAATATCATTAAAAGTTTTAATAAATTCAAAATAGCATTTTATAAAATGATTCATTCCATGCGTAGTTTATTTATTGGACTAATTGAATTGCAAAAAATAGGTATTTGTCATAATGATATTAAAGTAGACAATATCATCTATAACGATAAAGCTTTGTATTATATAGATTTTGGATTAGCATTTACATTTCGTAATAGCAAAAGCGTTATATCTAGAATGAAAAAAGAATTTAATAGTGGTAGAATATATGAATCATATCCATTTGAATATATTTATTATCCAAAATTAACCAAAGAAGAAATTAAACGAGAAATAGCAGATATTTCGTATGGTGATAAGCGTATGAATTACATTTTTACTGAATATATCAATGAAAGACTATTTGGTAGAAATATGAATAATATTAGGATTCAGATGTTAAAAGATAAATTAAATGATAAGCACGAACCTGAACTAGAACCACTCATTAAAAAAATAGATGTATATTCACTTGGTATGTTTCCTCTTATGATATTAATTGAAGCTTGTGATAACAATAATATAGATATAAACACAGTAATTAGAATATTAAAATTAAAAGAATTCAAAAAAACTATTGATTTATTGCGAGATATGACAGAGCAAGATTATCGCGATAGAATATCAGCACAAGAAGCGTGTGAAAGATATTTAAATTTGATTAAAGAAATGTAGAGAATATATAAGCAATAAAAATCTAACCAAGGATGATGGACTACTACGGATCAATCGTTAAAAGTGAAAGCGAGATTGATCGCGAACTCATACAGAGATTTAGGGATCGTTGCCACGAATCTCTCATGAAAAAGATAATATCAGATTTGAGGAAAGAACAAGTTCTTCTAAAAGAATATTCTGTGTCAGGGTGGAATGTATTTCATGGAAAACCTATTTGTGAGAATATCTCTTCTAGGATAAATTCTCTAAAAGCAGAGCAGCGTATAAAATTATTGTATTGTTACAATCAATTGTTTAACGAACATGAGATAGAAATCTGTAGAATGATTTGTGATAAGATTTAATAAGCATTTGTGTGATGGATTGATGAAACAGAATTATATGGTAAAACACTATTAGATCTAGCTTTATTTTTTATAGTTGAAGGGACTATATCAGTTAATAACATATACAGAAGAGCGTTCCCTGCTAGAACTAAATCAAAAGCTGTTTCTTGTCTTTTTGAACGGGACATTTCTTTGGGTTGTGATATATAAAAATAGATATATGCTAATAGATTCAATATTAAATAAAATACAATAATATATTTTACAATCGTAAATACCCCCTTTAACATTTCTGAAATTTTCATTTATAATATTATAATTATTTTTTATTCATTATAAATTATAAATAAATTATAAATTATTTATGTAAATTATGCCAAAAATCCAGCACCCATATTAGCATTTTCACCTATTCCCTCACATGGTTGTCTCCCTTGATAAGGTGCCATTAATCTATTACATACTTTATCATCTAAAATTTCCAATACTTGAATTTGCCTATATTTGTTATCCCCGCAGTTATCATGTTGACCGAATGCCCTACTCATTCCCACATCTATCCTCCATAATCTTTCGCCATATAGCGAATTCATATATTTATCTTCCATAAATTGGGGAGTATGAGCAACAACAACCCTGCTAATAGGTTCAATAAGTTTATTTCGCGAATTAATGATTCTTAAAAGTTCATTATAACCCTGTTCAGTATTCTCACCATATCCATCATCTTCTGAATACAATCTACACCAAAATGGAGACATATCATCATCATCCCTAAATATTTCATCAAATATTTTATCTTCTTTTTCTGAACACTGTTTTAACAACCATTTTTGAACAATTTGATTGATCTCATGTATACTATATTTATTCATTAAATCATGACTTAAACCACCATGAACAAATAAATTCTTGCCAATCACTGTAATACTCTTTTTTTGTATCGCATAGTGTTTCGCTATATTACCCCCTCTTTCAAATACCTTTAATCTATGATAATATCCATAGGGATAACCATCGTCGGTGTATTTCTTATTTCTTTCATTCGGCGGAACAAATTCCAAAAATTCTTTTGGTGAAACATATCTAAAATCTCTATCTATATTCATTAATTCGTGATTACCTATCATACCTAAAACTCTACCACCTTGTAGTTTAGCCATCGCATCTAATCTTTGGAACAATTGGATTATCATCATATTATTTCCTTCATCTTCAACCACATCATCAAAATCTTCAATACAATTCTTTTTCCAATTATCTGGTCTACATCTATCAATCTGATCTCCTAATTGAATTACCCATGTATCCCCCCCACACCATGATATCTTATCAACATTGTATGGGAAAATATTATCTGGAATAACTTTAGCTAATCTTAATGCGATTAATGTGACTCTAAGATCACCGTGTAAATCACCCACTGCAATCAGACGTTTGACCTTTGGATAGATACCTATCTGATCATATTTATCCATATTAGGATCTTGGTGAACCACTTTTTTTACCTCATCTTGATGATTATTGTACACTTTTTTTGCTTGATGATCTTCTCTTGCTACATCTTTCTCTCTTTCGGTGAAAGGTTCGGACATTCTTCTTTCACGATTAACTGTTGGTTTTGGCGGTGAAGTTGATGGATTATTAGTTTTTTGAATATTAAATTGCTGTGAAGTACTGCGTTTCAAACTCGGTTGTGAGTTTATAATTTTATTATCTGTTTGTGAATTAATGAGAGGATCTACAGAATTCATAGAAATATTTGGCGAAGAATGTCTTCTTTGTCTGTAAGTATTTTTTTTGTATTGAACCCATTTTTGAATCTCACCAATTACTTGCTCCCTTGTATGATTTCTTAATTCATTTGCTTGAATAATATTATATTTTAAGCATATCCCCGCTATTTCTTTATCGGATAATTTTGTAATGTTGATATCCATATTAAAATAACTAAATATATCATTCCATATTTTTAAACTTAAAAAAAACTTTATAGAGAACGAAATTTAAAAGAGATAAATTTGATTTAAACATGTGATACATAGTTAAGTATAAATACACTGATAATAATGACCACGAAAAAGATGAATGTCATGCTCGCGAAAGAATGGGAGATTGGAATGACTTTGAAGAAGGATGACTCAAAGTATGCTAAACCTCCTAAGGGATGGATTATATCAGAGAAATTCGATGGATACAGAGCTCTATTCTGTTATGAAGATGATGGTGATGGTCCTGTAGGTAAGTTTTATTCGCGTAACGGCAAACCTTTCATCCCTCCAGAGTGGTTCCTTGAATCAATGCCTCCACCGGAACTCTTAGGTAAGAAAATATTAGATGGCGAACTATGGGCGGGAAGAGATAATTTCCAACTTATGGGGATTGTTCGGAAGAAAGTCCCTATACCAGAAGAATGGCTCCAAATTCAATATCAAGTGTATGATATTAACAATGGAGAAGGTGGATTTGTAGAAAGACTTAAGGATCTGAAGCGTATTGTCAATTTTACAAGTAAGTCATGGGCATTAAGACTCAAGAATGAGGAATTCTACATCCCAGATGATACGGATATCGGACCACCTTTAGTCTTCGCGGAGCAGAAGCGTGTTACTGGAGAAAAGATGATGAAGGAATTTTATCAGAATATTATTGACAATGGTGGAGAAGGTGTTATGATAAAACATCCTCTATCAGCTTATTGCGATGGTCGGTCTTCTTATATGTTGAAAGTTAAGCCTACGTTTGACCGAGAAGCCGAAATTATTGACTACAAAATGGGAGATCCTGATAGCAAATACAATGGTATGTTGGGTAGCTTCATTTGCCGACCTTTGAAGAATCATGACACATATATGAGTGTTGACCAAGATGATGATCATATATTTACGCTTTCTGGGATGGATGATAAGATCCGCAAGAACTACAAGCGAACTCATCCTATAGGAACAATTATTACATATGAATGTTCGGGATTTACCGATAAGGGTGTTCCACGATTTGGTAGATATGTGAGGATTAGAGATGATGTTATTGTGAAAGAGCATGTGGTTGACGCTGATAGCAGAGAGGTTCTAGATAAAGTTGTCTCTATTTTCAATTATCTGGAGAAGTATTACAAGGGAAATTATGATACATTTAGAGCAAAGACATATATGAATGTAAATAAAGCACTCAAAGAGTTGTCAAAAGACACTGAATTAGACTCGAAACATCTGAAATCAGTCAAGGGTATCGGTCAGGGTACAATTGATCGTATTAAGGAAATAGTTGATACAGGGACTCTCCAGGAGTATGAAAAGATAAAAGATAAGAAATCTCCACTTGAAGATTTCCTAAAGATTCATGGTGTTGGTAAGCAACATGCGAAGAAGTTGTTTAGTGTTGGATTCAGATGTATTGATGATCTACGAAAATGTGAGAATATCCAAAATCATCTAAATGACACTCAACTGAAAGGATTACACTATTATGATGATATGCAAGTTAGGATCCCATATGAAGAAATTCAAAAGCATGAAGTTTATCTTAAAGATACTCTAAAAAAGATTGATCTGAGAGCGGAACTTACAATCGCAGGGTCTTATCGGAGAAAGCGACCGGATAGTGGTGATATTGATTTGCTATTGAAGGCACCAAATAAGAAATCATATGAAAAGTTTATTGATACATTGACTGAGGAAGGATACCTTACTTGTATGTTAGCGAGAGGCCAAAAGAAATACATGGGGATGGGTAAGATTGATATTTCACCATGTCACAGGCGTATTGATATCATGTATACCAAACCAAGTGAATATCCATTTGCTATCTTATATTTCACTGGATCAGGAGACTTTAATGTTCGAATGAGGGACGATGCTTTGAAGCAGGGATATACGATGAATGAATATAGTATCAAACATACAGATAGTGGTGAAATTGTAGATAAAGTCTTTCGGAAAGAAAAAGAGATATTTGGCTTTCTAGGTTATGATTATCTGGAACCGGAAGATAGAATTCAGTAAATCAGTAAAATATTTAAAAGTTACATAAATATTATATTTAAAATGGAAGCTTTAAGAAAAACAGCTGTTTCAGAGAGCGGAGAAAATCTATTAACCTTTGAAAATAAATCAAATAGATGTGGGTCAAGGATGATGAAGTGTTTAGGTATTATAATTTTTTTATCTGGGGCGAGTGCTCTATCGTTTTACGCTGGTGTGAAATATTCAAATCATTTAGAGGATAATAGCGAATCATTATAAGAAATGTATCCATTATTATTAGTTGATGAAGAAAGGAAAATGATATTTAAAAACTGTGATGGTAAATTATGTTGTGAATTATGTGTTGTGTTTTGCGTAATATCGGGTGTCTGCTCAGTATATTTACTATTTTTTATACATTTTGCGAGTGAAAGTAATCTTGTAAATATTAGTTTAACATAATTAATAATAATAAAATATTTGTTAGTATTATTAAGTATGCCTGATTTTGAACCAGGAGAAGGAGAATTACCGGATGGGTGGCATCGGGACGGAGGTGGATTCATTGATCCGGAAGGAAACCGATATTCAAGACTCCCCGATGATCCATACGATCCGACAAAGAGACCCCCAAAACTAGAGGGTGAAGGGAAAAAACTAAGTGAAGCACCTAAAGAAGAAAGAGATGCGATTGAAAATGAGGATACAAAAAAAGAGACAAAAAATAAAATGAAAGAAAACATAAAAGATGACGCAAAAGAGAGTAAATCAGAGTCTCCATGGAAATTAATGAGGTCACTTATAAAATTATTACTAGCTGGATTTTTAGCATATGAATATTTTAGTTTAATTGCCGGCGATACTCAGACAGAAGATCAATGTAAATGTAATTATGAAAGAACAAAAGAACAATGTACGCAGAGTCCAGTTGCCCCATATTCACCTGGATGTCAGTATTGTGATAGAAAAGAACCTAAATCTTGTTGTAGAACATGTAAAGATGTATTAAATCAAAATGTTTTTTTTGGGTTAATTAACTTATCATTTCTTGGAACAGATGATATTATAGATTTAAAATCTAGTGGGTGTAAATCAGAAACTGAAGATGAATGTTGTACGAGTTGGACTAGTCGGGTAGGAACATCAACAGACGAAGTATCATCCTGTTTAATGAAAGGTGTTGAAAAGATATTAGAATGGATATTTTATGCTTTCATAGTGATTTTTGTATTATTTAATATACCCTTCATATTTAGATTAATTACAGGGTTCATTGGGTTATTTGATAAATCTGATGATAAAGGACATGGTCACTCCACGTGGTGGTTGCTATTACCTAATTTAATAATCATGGGTATAGTCGGTATAATTTTATATGCTAGAGGAGATAATAATACTGATTTATCTGTGTTAGCAGGTGGTGCTACCATAATGATCTTACTATATTTTATAATGAATATTTGGAATTTTTTCCATCTGGCTTCTTCAAAATCTAGTAGTAGTGTATCTTATAATGAATATGGGATGGATTCATATATGGGCTATGGTCAAATGGGTGGAGGTAAATCTGGAGGAATTATAGGCATGGTGCTAATTATGATAGTATTAGGTATCCTTATTATAATAGGTATTAGTTGTTTTTCAGATAATGGTTCTTCAACCCCATCCTCATGCGATAATCCCGGTGATGATATTACAAAACAATCCAATCTCCTGATTGATGTATATTACAATAGTTTAGATTCAAATAATTGTTTTGATGATAATAATACTGGTGGAATCACTCAATATGGAACTTGTTTGTTACATCCGTATGATACAGTTTTTGGCAATGAAGGGTTTGATAATTCTCCACCAGATTGTAATGTAATTAATAGTGATTACAGCAGCGGTGAAGGCGATAAAAAATATTATTGTTTCGCAAGTGGGTGTGGTTATGATGGTAATAATTGTGTATCTCAACCTGATTGTGGAAAAGTTAATACTGGTGATGAATCTACATCTTCAGCAGTTAAAAACTATGCTGAAGTAGCGGGAGAAATGTTGGGTACCATGGTCGCATTTAGTGCAGGGATAACAGCAGCAAAAGCGGGTCTTAAGAAAATGGATGAATTAGTATTGAAACGTATATTAAGTGTTATAGCTGAAAAATTAATGCTTGAAACGGTCGAATCAGTTATGGATCCACTGGCAGGATTTGGATTTCTTTTAGATCTAGGAGATCCTTGTCATTATCAAGCATTTGTATCTAATAATGATATAAAAAAATATATTAGAGATTCAACTGATGCCGGATCAATTCATGATAGATCTAAACCAAATTTCTTACCATTATCTTATTTATCGATAATAGAAAACTCCCAGGATTCAAATGCTTTGCCGTTTCAAATTATATATAGAGCATATGTCGGTTGGTCAACTTATGTTAATGCGGGGATTAGTCAAGTTGCTTTAAAAGGAAATAATATAGATACTTCTGCGGCTAAAAAAGCATCAGATGAAACAACTGATAATAATTATTGTACATTTTTAAATAATTATGATAATGAATATGGTTCAATACATAAAAATTTAGAAAAAATATACTACAGCGATCCAGATGTTATAAATCAAATTAATAACGATGAGCCGGATACAATAAAAAGTGTAGCAAATAATATATCGGAATTAAAACAAATTCAATTATGGAAATATATTTACAGATATTGTAAAAATGGAGGAATTACTACAGTAGAAGATTCCAGTGGCAATAAAAAAATTGTATTATATAATGGTGATCCAACTGACGGTAAGACAAATTTACCGGATTTATGGAATAATGGAATAGATGGCATGCCTCCACTTAGCACATATATAATAACCAAAGAAACATTATTGACACTGGCTAACGGAAATTTAATAATAAATGGGCCTGCAACTCTTAATGGTGTTGGTGGAAAAGCACTTCAAAATTTATTAAAAAGTAGGAATCATGGAGTACCGTGTCAGACAGCGGGAGATCCAACTAAACAATGTATATTGGATGATTTAGTTATTAGTGTATCTAATATCTACAGAGATTATAGTGGATGCCGAAGTGATGGAACTTCACAAGACTGCGATGTAAAATATAGAGAATTTCCTAATAAAGAAGAATTTCCATTGTATTATCCTTCATCCAGTCTTGTGAATACAATATGTAGATATTCAACTAGGGGGATGAAATGGATTAATCAAAGATATAGTCACTATACTAAAAGTGAGGAAAATATAGATAGAGTATTTAATGGAGCAAATGAAAAAATCGATAATATAAGTCCTGGAGTATTAGGACCTAATTATTATAATGAAGAAACAGGATTATGTAATTTTACTACAAATTACTGTCACCAAAAAGCATGTCGCCATGCGTACTGTTATCCAATGAAAGATCATAAAGATGATCCAGGAATTTGCAAAACACAACCCGGTTCTCATTCTCATGAAGTATTTGTTGATTGTGATAATAGTGATTGGCAAAAACCATGGGAATGGCTTTTTGGTGAAACATTGACTTGTGGCGCGGAACACTTATTTACGGATGGTAGTATTTCTTGTCCAACATAATAATTTCTATCCCTTAAAGTTTAATTTTTATTTTATTAATCTAATTAATTAATAATATGGGTCAAACACCAAGTAAAGATGCTCAATATGCTGAATTATATTCTTCTTATATTCAGCAACAACAAAACATGATTTACCAGCAACAACAGCAGATAAATAGTTTATTCAATAATAACTTACAAAACCAGATGCAACAACAGCAAATACCACCCAACACGTTATTTCAATCCGATATGAATCAATTTCAACAAGTGCAAGCACAACAATACCAGCAACCACAACAATACCAGCAAGCACAACAATACCAGAATCAATTTTCATCACGATCTCAAACTACAAATACACAACTTCAATTACCCTCAGCGAAAAACAAACTTGATCCATACAAAATATTGGGTGTAAGTAAGAATTATGATGAAAAGACACTTAAAAAATCTTATCTAAAAGCAGCAATGAAAGCACACCCTGATAGAGGTGGATCACCGCAAGCATTTCAACAAGTATCTATCGCATTTAGTCTTCTACAGAAGAAATTAAAAGAAAAAGAAAATAGTCATAGTCACAATGAATTAAGAGGTAATGCCAAAGATTTTTTTTCACAGCAAGCTAATACACCTAAACTAAATACTAAAATGACAGAAAAGTTTGACATTGATGTTTTTAATCAAATATATGAACAAAATAAGATACCCGAAGTATATGATGATGGTTATGGTGATTGGATTAATGAAAATCCGGCGTTAGAATCTGGTCAAACAAAAATGTTTCAAAGTGGATTCAATAAAGACATGTTTAATGCTACATTCGAAAATTATAAACGAGAACAAGCACAAAAGAATCCTCAAAATTCACTCATCAAATATAAAGATCCTGAAGTTAAAATGTCAATATCTAATTCTGACAGTATTATGACATTGGGGCAAGGTAAAATTACTGATTTTAGCGGTCAATCTGATAATTTAACTTATACGGATTATAAACAAGCTTTTACAGATGGGAGCATGTTAATCGATCCAACTTCTGTAGACACTAATGGGAGAGCCAATAGTGTAAAAGGTATCAAAGCACAGAGAAGTAATGTTTCATATCAAATGACCGAACAAGATCAAATTAGATTAGCCCAACAACAGGCTTTAGAAGAAAAAACTGAAAGAGATAGAGTATCGAGATTAAATGTATATGATAAACAACACGGAGAAGCATATGAAAAGATACATAGTATGTTACTCAGATAATTGAACAACGATACCACCGAATCTCGCCTCATCAGCATAGCATTTACGATTATTAATATAACAATCATGCATTTCACCTTTAACATCATTTACAATTGAGATAAAACCACCCGTATGATCTTTATTATAAAACTTAATATTTTCACCATCATGTGTCAATGTATTTTCAGAACATTCATGACATACCATTTTGGGATATCTATCATAATATATCATGTTTTTATCGCAAATAGGACAATTCTTATTTTTCATTTATAAGAATTATATTAATTACATTTAAATAAATTTAAACTTATACTTCATCTTTAGCACCAACACCACCCAAAGTTAGAGGAGTTCCTCTACCAGCGATGTAATCCCTTTGATTTTTAGTTGTGCAAACACATCCAGTACTGGTAGAAAAGGTGCTAGGGCAGCATAATGGACTGGCTACATTATTTGCAAACATGAACTTCTTTTCAAATGAACCGGCGACACCATCAACTGGTGGACCACTCAATGCGGCTTGATCGGATAATTTCATCTTAATAGGACCTTGACTGGATAAATAAGTATATAATGTATCATTGGGAACTAAAGAAGTCTCATCCGGAGATTTCATCCAGTATTCATCATTGCCCGTCTTAAGACACAGGCCATCGTATGGACCAGTATTAACGGTTGGTGCTTTAACTACTTTACCCGGTTTTGCGCCTTTAGAAGTGACAGTATTATTGCCGATGATAGTGTTTTTTTGACTACCTAATTCAGGTTTGAATCCTAATCTAGTTCCTTCTGCTCTAACCGTGTCAACTACATCAACCCCATCTAATCCTTCTTTAAAGGTAAATCCATTCTTATATAAGAAAAATAGAGTGCCAATACCGACCATTAATTTAGAAGTATCATCTTTCAATACACATAATATTAAAAATATTGCAATCACCACAACAATTAAATTTTTATTGTAAAACATTTATAGTTATAGTATAGAAAATTAAATCAATGGAAATAATTAAATATTTATTTTTTATAGGAATTCTTACATTAACATTTGTAATTTATAGCGAATATTCAATTGGTCAAATATTATTCAGACCAGATTCAAGTGGAATTATATCTATGAATCTTAATTCATTATTTGGATTTCTAGCAAATCCATTTTATAGAAGAGACTTATGGACATGGAAAACATTAGATATTAATTATGCTTTCGTATTAATCTATTCATTATGTATTTTTATAATGTTTTAATATTCGCCCTTTAAGACTTTATTAAGTGTTGAACCAGATATCTGAATATGATGATCAATTTCCAACTTTTTAATAAGATTACTTTTCTTTAGTTTCTTATTATCAATATCATTTTTGTAATTTAAAATAGTCTGTAAATCCTTTTTACTGAATTTCTTTTTTGTATTCATTACATGATTTACATTGATATATTCGTAATGTAGCTTAATACCTTCATTGCTCTGTATATAACCATATATTCTAAGATTTTCATTATGAACTTTATGATGACAAGATTCGCATAATTGAACTAAATTGTGTGAAATATTTTTATGATGATTATCTATTATTCCATTATTATCTGCTGTACACTGTTCTTTAATATGATGTGTATGTTCAGATTTTCCTTTACACACTTGACAAATATCCATTAAAATATCACTATTATAATTACTCTTTTTTTCATTTACTAGCGTTTGATTTATATCACTGATTTCCATTTGAACATTTCTTGCGAGAGATATAAATTCATCACCTAAATCCAATGATTTGCATACCTCTAATCCATAGATTGCGGGTCCAGACCCGAGTTCTAGTTTACGTTTGTAAATGAGAGTTTCTGTTTCTAGATTATATTCAATTTTGAGATGAAATACTTGAAGTGTATCTAAACTTTTCACAATTTGAATATCCATGAGTTGGTGAAGGTGAGAAGTGAAAATAAATGAACATTTTAAATCACTTAATGTTTTTAATCCAGCCGAAACAATCGATAATGCTGAAGTTGTTTCGGTCCCCGAACAAACTTCATCTCCTAAAACCAACGAATGATTATCGGCTCTTTTTAAAATACCTCTTAATTCACTCATTTCCACAGCAAATGAAGACTGTCTCTTGAAAATATTATCATTGTTTAAAATTCGCGTAAATATCTGAGTATATGGGGAATATATAAATTCTTTACATGGAACAAAGAATCCAGCCTGTGCCATAATAAGAGTTAAACCAATGCTCTTCATTAGGGTTGATTTACCACAAGCATTTGTTCCATATAATAGTATTCCGTTCTCATCTAAAGCTACATCATTTGGTATATACTCAACCTCTGTTTGAACTCTTTCAACTATAGGATGTCTTATATCTTTTGCTGTAAACATGCTCTTATCTGAATTCATAATCTCAGGTTTACAATAAACATTTTCTATACTAATCTTAGCTAGACAGCTATTCAAATCAACAAATCCAATAAATTCTACAATACTGTCAAATAATCCTCTATAAGAATTATAATATTCAGAACATTTCTTTTGAAAATAATCTTTATTGATACCTTGAATTTTTAATCTATCAGATGAATATTTATTGGTAATCTCACTTAGGATAGGAAATTCCATATGAGTATTACCGCCTCTTTTTGTAAATTTAATATCTTGTAAATCTAATGTATATTCACCTATCTTTACAACGGTATTTACTAAATTTTTTACAGATTTCTGAAAAGTCTTCGCACGATTATCCGTTACGTACAAATGATATCCATATTTATCATTGTTTTCGCGTTTAATACATCCCTGTTTCTTCGGATCAATATATTTATTCAAACTATTACAAAATAAATTAATGTTTGTTAGTCCATTGTCAATACTATTTTGTAGTTCATCTAAATCTTCATGGATACCTTTTTGAAATACAGAGGTAATCATATTTGTTAGTGAATATTTCTCTAATTCATCAATTTGAAATACATTTTTGTAATCATCCATGAAGCAATCTAACTTCTGGATAGTCATTTTATAGTTTTCATTTACCTCTGGTAATGAACTATTTATCTTTTCTATGATTTTAATCAGATAATTATAAGAAGTATGAATATTAAAAAATTCATATGGAGATAGTAAATTTAGACCCATTCTCCTATGTAACTTTTCAACATCAAGTATCTTTTTTAAAGAAGGTTTCAATGAATTATATAAATTTTCTTTTTGAAAGTTTTCAATCACTTCATATCTGCTTTTGAGTTCATCTTTATCTAAAATAGGATATAATAATCGGTTCTTACATAACCTTCGACCAATTGCTGTATCACATTTGTTTAATATACTCAATAATGAATTATATTTTTCAGATTCGTGTTCTTTATTTGGTACAAGATACAACTGATAAATAGTATTGTTGCTAAGAATTAATTTCTTTTCATCGCATTTTAGTTCTGGTTTAGGTAAATGATTTAAATTTTCAAGTTTGTGTTCATGGATAAACTGAATCATATAAATATAACTGAGAGTCATTTCAGATTCATCAAAACCTAAATATTCAACGGGAGTTAAGAATCCAGAATTAAAAATTTTCTTTAAAAATTCATTCTGAAAAGATGGTTTCTTAAAATCTTTATTTTTATATAAATTATAATGAAGTGTCTGTGAATTCAATTGAAACGTATTGCATACTTCTTCTTTACTTAAATTAGCGTCATCATGGAAAATACATTCTTTTGGTGAATAATAATGAATAAATCGAAAAAGTTCGTCACTCCATATACTACTATCGTTTAAAGATGATATTATTTTATGGACATAATTCTGACCAGTAGACACATCTATGACAGAAAGACCAACTACATAAATATACTTATCATATTGCTGTGGATAACGATTAATATAAACAGAAATTAAATTATTATTATCATTGTTATTATAATTTTCAATCATGGTCCCTGGACTGATAATATTTGTAATCTTCCTTTCGGGATTAGGTGGTTCAGAAACCTGATCAACAAAGACAACTGTATAGTTGTTATTTAATAATATCTTTTGAAATTTCTCGGTCGCATACATGTTCCAACCAGACATTAAGAAATTATCATAATTTATTTCAGGGACACTCTTATTTCTACGAACAACTTGAATTCCTAGAATATCAGCTAGTTTGTAAATGTCAGCACCTACATTAATAGTATCATTTTGAACACTGTATATTTCATAAAAAGACCCAACTTGCATTAATACTACAGTGTTTTCTCCATATTTTTTAACGTTTTCGTCATGATATTTAATATATTCTTTTAAGATGAAACAAGGTTCACTCATATTATATCAACAATTAATATTAATGATTTGTTTTTAAATGGGGTTAGTTGTATTGGTTGGATTAGTATTATTCAGAACTCTTTTCTTTATCCCTCCATCAAAAGTTAACATATATAACATCATTATATCAAATAATAGCTTTATTGTTCCTACGCCATAAAATAACCAGGAAATATATTTTTTACTATCATTCTCTAATGTGATATCACATTTATCAATCCAACTATAAAAGAATTTGCTCTCTACGCTTCCTTCATCTTGAGTAGGGCAAGTTTCTGGTTTATCAGATGTTATGTTACTTGGTAAATACCAAAAGAACAAATATCCCGATATTATTGTTTGAACAAAATATAATAAAATTCGCAACCATTGTAATAAATTCATTTTATACTAATATTAAATAAATTTATATTTAAAATTAAGTTTATATTTAAAGAATATTTTCATACTTACAATTATTAAAATGAACGAAGATAAAGATAAATATATTTTTAATATCAAGACGGTTCAGTCTGGAGCCTTTAGAGTACTCATTGAATCACTAAAAGAAATTTTAACCGATACAAATATCATTTTTGACAAGACTGGTATCAAGTTAATTGCGACAGATACATCTCAAATTGTATTAATTCATATGAAGTTACACAGTGAGAATTTTGAATATTTCCACTGTGAAAAGAAAACGACCATTGGTGTGAATATGATGAACTTATTTAAGTTGATTAAAGCGATGAGTAATAATGATACACTGTCACTTTTTGTTGAAAAAGAAAATCCAAATCAACTTGGAATTAAGGTTAACAATGCTGAAAAGAACACTCAAACAACATTTAAAATGAATCTGATTGATATGTCCGAAGGAGAATTAACTATCCCGCCTGCTAAATTTGAAACTGAACTAACTCTGCCATCAGGTGATTTTCAGAAACTTATTAGGGACATGACAAACATTGGTGAAAATATTGAAATTAAGAGCGTTGGAAATTCTTTAATCTTGGGATGTGAAGGTGATTTTGCAAATCAAGAGACCATATTATACGAAACTCAGGGTGGTCTAAATTTCTCTAAATCTTCTGGTCCAGAACTTCCTATTCAGGGTGTATTTTCTCTAAAATATCTTTCACTTTTCACTAAGTGTACTAATTTATGTAATTTAATTCATCTTTATATTAAAAATGATTATCCATTGGTAATTCGCTATGATGTTGCGAATTTAGGTCATATTAAATTGTGTCTTTCACCCAATGTAGATACAGATTAAAAGATTATATTATGATTTAGTAATACATGGATCACTTTTATAATACTCATAATAACACAGATGAACCCTGTTGTGATTATAGCAGTTCTACAATTTATACAATGTTAGGTATCGTGTTTTTTATTTCTTGTTATCCATCATTACATCTTGTGATAAAACAATGTTATAAAGATTGTAAAGATAAATATAAACTTTGTAAATTAAATATTAGAAAGATTAATTCAACAGATAATTTATTGTTGGATGAATGTAGTATATGTCTTGAAGGTTACGTTAAAAAAGATAAAATAGTTCGCCTAAATTGTAACCATGTGTTTCATGTGACCTGTGTTTTACCATGGTTAAAGAATAATAATTCTTGTCCACAGTGTAGAGAAAATATTATCTAAAGTATAGTATAAAATATGGCGAAAAGAAGATCTATGAAAAAACGGGTTGGAAGAAAAACACATAGAAAAACATATAAATCGCGAAATAGGGTTTCGCGTAAAGCTTCCCTGCGAAAAGGGAAGACAAGAAAAGGGAAGACCAGAAACGGTAAGAGAAAAACTTATCGTAATAAACGAACAAAGAAGATTATGAGAGGCGGATGAGGTGGTGGCGAGGGTGAAGGGAGAAGGGGTAGCAGGATGTCTACTTTTAGTATGTTTGGAGGAGGCAACTGATTCACACCTTCTCAGACACCGTCTTCCTAAATACCAATAGATTAAACATTTAATCATATAATTGCCAATGAACAAATATCATAAAATTTACATGATATTTATGAAAGTGTAATTAAATTTGATTAAATTACTTAAAAATACAAACAGATAAAATATTAAATATGAAGTTACTACTAAGAGCACTCAATGATGAAGTCGAGGCACTGTATCGCGATGATGCGTTAGAAACATCCAATGCTAATCGGGAGTCCAGGGGTGATGCTGGATTAGATTTATACTGTCCAGGCGATTTAACTATCCTCCCCAATGAAACTGCTAAGATTGATCTCAAGATTCAGTGCGAGGGTCTATCAGACAACGATTTGAGAAATGTATGTTATTATCTTTATCCGCGTTCAAGTATTAGTAAAACACCACTTCGGTTAGCAAATAGTGTTGGTATCATTGATGCGGGTTATCGTGGAAATATAATGGCAGTTGTAGATAATATTTCAAATGAATCATATCAGATTCAAAAGGGTCAGCGTTTATTTCAGATTTGCGGTCGTTTTCTTGAACCCATTAACTTAACACTCGTAGATACTCTGTCAGACTCTGAAAGGGGTAATGGTGGATTCGGAAGTACGGGTAGTTAAATTAATAAACTATTATCTAATCATAATTATAGTGTTTATGAAAATACATGTTTTAATATTATTATTTTGTTTATTGTATATTTTTTGTCAGAATTATACAGAAAACTATACAAACTCGAATACACAGATATATGAAAGAAATCTAGCAGATCCAAATAAACCGGATGATACTCAGTTTTATGCTTGTAGACAAGAAGTAGAATCTACTCCTGGTTATCCATTCAAACGATTTCCAAATAGTAATTACAGAGTGAAAAGAAATCAAGTCAGTTTACCTCTAAAAGGAACATTTAGCGCATTTTTAGATGTTAACAAGATAAGAAGTTACGATCATTTTTATCACTCACCTATTTGCGAGGATGATCCAGGTAAAGAATCTTATGATTTTGATACAAACATTGAATCACAATTCAGATTAATACCAGGTGCTTTCCCGGAAGAAGATATTAATAGTATCTATGCGGAAGAATTAGAAAAAGATTCACATGATTTAAGAAATCCTTATTATAGTTATAGTGATCCCACAAAAATCGAAAGAAGTATCCTTCATAAACCTGAATTACAAGATCTGTTTTTGCGAGTTAAAAGAGGATTACCAAAAAGACATGAAGATGATAGTTATTTAGAGGGTGTAGAACACGTGTATGGGGACCATCACCCCATGTAAATATTATCTACGACTATTAATTAATTTAGGTATTATTTCTTCATAATGATTTAATTTATCTGTTTTTTCTCGAAGTTCTAAACTCAATTCTTTGAGTTTATAACGACCCTCTTGTAATAATTCTTCATAAGTTGATATCTGTCCTTGAACCTCATGTTTTTCAATTTCAACATATTTTATCCTTTCGGTTAATTTTTCTATGATACTTTGTTGATATTCAATCGTGTCTTTTAATTCTCTTATATCTTCTCTTTTCCCCCCACCCATTTGATTGTTAACTATCCCATTTTCATTTTCTTCTAAGATAAAAAAACGACTCTTATAAATAATATTCCCAACTTTATCTCTTCTATAAATTGGGACATGTTTTGTTAATCCATTAGATTCAACTATTAAAGTATCATTACATCTGCGGATAAATTTACAATTTGGGAAAAAAGATTCTGTATTAATATCTATATTACCTTCACTATCTAAACCACATGTTACATATTGGATATCGCATCCTTTATCGAAATCATATGGCATTTCTACCTCAACATAATCTATTAATAATTCTCTAATCTTTGTTATATCTTTAATCATAATTATCTATATTAATTTATATAATTTTAAATGAGTGATAGTATCAATCTAATTTATCCCGCTATAATAACAAATATATTAACACTATTTTTATTCATTCATAGTAAATCCCATGATAAAATATTACTATCATTGATGATAATTGGTCAACTTATATTGCTTAGTGGAGAAAGTGATAAAAATCTAGACAAAATACAACTTTCTCATATATTATTTACTACTACATTAATTTTTGGTTCACTATATTTCAATCAAACTCATAATCAAATATTTGTATTAATATTATTATTGATAACTATTATTTCAAGATATATTTTATCTGAATGTTTATTTAATATGAGCAATTCTCATCATGAATTTGAATTTGAAAGTGTATTTGATTTTATCAATTATGATTACTTATTTTATGTTTCTATAATTATTGTATCCTATAGATTATTCAAAGATAAAATAAATAAGTAATGTATAAATGGAACCATTGAAAAGCATCCTTGAAATATATGATGATAAACAAAAAGTATTGTTACAATATTTACCACATGAATCTACAAAAGTTTTATCAAACCATGAATACGTTCAAGATTTAGAAACGTTGTTTTTAAATGATAGGTTAGTATGTGTCAAAAAATCATCTGGTAAGATTTATAAAAAAGGTATAGTCATTAAAATTACAGAAATGAAAGTAACATTAAAAACAACTACAATGAATATATCATTAGTGAAAGATGATTATTATATATTTCGATACTTGAAAAAGAATAACAGTAAGAAAAATAATCGTAAATTTTATGAAGAACTCCTAAAAAGCTTACAATAAATTATTTTTTATCGGTTAAACTATATTCTTCTTTATTTCCACTTTGAACACTTACTTTACTACAGATATATCCAAGAGGGCTTTTTACAGTTTCATATACACCGTCTACAAAATCTATATGAGAACTCATTTTCTTACAGTTAGGTTGAACATCACTTTCTAACAATTCTAAAATCTTATTTAATTTTACGTCTAAATCAATCAGTTTATATTCTAAACTATTTAATTTTGATTTTATTTCTGAATCCATAATAATATTTTATATACATTATATAAATATATGGCAAAAACACAACGCAAGACGAAGAGACAAAAACGCAGTAAAACAAACAAACAAAAGCGCAGTATTCGCAATAGACGAGAAGCTAAAAAATATATAGAATTATTAAATCATGCTTATAAAACATTAACATCTTCTTATCATGACTTACTTGATAAAGAAGATTATATATTATTACCTTATTTGAAAACTGGTTTTAGTAGAGGTTGGAAAGTATTGAATAATAAAGATATAGTAAAGGAAATAAAATGTAATAGTTTGTGTATGACTATAAGTATATTAAATAGTTCATTAGGTCAGAGAAAAAAACTGGAAGATTTAAATCCATTACAAAAATTATATCTATTTTTTATATCATATTTAGTTGAAGATGGTGAATTATCTAAAAAAGATGTCAGTTTAAAACATGCTTTGTATAAAATAGATTTGCGTATTATGGAAAAGCAAAAAGATTTAGACAAATATACTGAAAAAGGAGATAATCGCAATATTAAGAAGTGTAATAAATATATTGAAAATCAAGAAAAACGTAAACAACAATTAATTGAAAGTGATGGAGAGAATAGGGAAGGTATAAGTGCAGCATTTAAACTAGATGTTTGTAATAATGTCGATTGCGAATATTTACATGAGTATCAAATGGAAAAAGGTCAGAAATATAACGAATCCTATAGTAAATTTTGTTTAAATATTACAGAATTATTCAAGGGGGTAGTTTGGTTAAATATGTATCAGTTATTTGGAAAAATTCATAATCCTTATAAAGTCCCTATAACTAGTAGTGTATTAGAACTCAATTTGAATATAAGGAAAAGCATTAACCGGGTTGATATAGTTTTTTTCCCTGAAGATATGATTTATGAAAATGATATATTTTATGAAAATCATACATTGGATCGTTTAAGAAAAGAAAAAGTTAAAATGAAGGAGAGTTACTGGGTTTATAATGGTATTGATATGAGAACGAATAAATTAATAAAGCGGGGTGTTGCGCAATTAGAAAATAAACATTACGTAGTAGCACAACTTAAAATAGATACTGGACCTGATTGGAGAGCACCTTACGAAACAAAATTAAAAACGATGTATAAAAATTTTACAAATTTTGAAAAAGGTATTGGTAAACTACCTATATTAAAAGATATACGTAAACAAATCAAAAATATTGGTGGTCAAGATAAATATGATTTAGCAGAAAATATAGAGAATAGTATTACGCTTCATTGGTTATATATGCATAAAGAAAACATGATACCATATATTCAAGAGTTTGTCGTTTAGAATATTTTAATATTTCTATAAACATGTATTCCTATTAATGATAATACAACTGAAAACAGGATAGCTAATGCTCCCCATAAACCCTTTCCAACTACCTTATAATATTCTTTTAATTTAGGAAATATATTTAATTTGTAAATTACAATATCTCCTATATATCCTACTACGAATGTTAGGATAAAATAAATAACATATTCTTTCTTTGTTTCCGGTAAATATTTATTGTAAAATAGTTGAAATATTTTCATGATAATACCTACAATGATAACAACTGTTAATAAAGCATAGAATGCGGCTTGAAACATGGTTTTATTTTCAAAATAAGGTCTTAATGTAGTTATTGGTTTGTAAATATCATGTTTTGCTATGATATTTAATACTATATCGCTAAAAAATCCAACTAATGCGTTGAATACTAAAAATAAAGATTCATTTGATATCATTTATAATAAGTTATAGATTAATAAAAATCCACCCGTTGTAGTTATATTAGCTAAAAATGGTATAATTTTATCTGTGGGAGGATGATATAAAGGTGTTACAACAATCATGAATAGTATAAATAAAGATACAATATACTTAACTACTTCTTTGCTTATATATTTATTTTCACCGAATAAGAAATAATAAACAACAACTAATGCTCCTATAGTTTCTAAAAGTATAACACCAATCATACCTAATTCATTTATTGGAGAAGGTAGATGCGTTTTCTTCGCTAAACCGGAAACAAGTTTACTAAAATTCGGAATTTTATTGAACCCTGAATATACAAACATGACAAAGAATAATAAAATAGCAACCTTTTGTAAATGTAAATTTGATATCATCTTTTATAATATAATCAATATAAAATGATGAATGAAAAAATAGAAAAATGTACAATGATAAGTATTTTATTGGTGGGATTCACTATAGAAATGTATCTATATAATTATTTACATTCTTTTACTTTATTTGCGCTCTAAAATATCCATCATTTTAAATTTAATTTTCATAACTGTTTCGTTATCAATTAATGTTTTCAGCTTTTGATTATATCCTTCCGGTAAAACGTATTCACCATAATAAGATTTGAAAATATTATATAAACACTGAACACATTTATATTTTTCTTCATATTCATCGCATTCAGTTAATTTTTTTATTAAGTTTTCTAATGCAGGGTGAATTTTACCGGTAACTATCTTCTTCTTTTCTAATTCCGTAACTAATAAAGAATGACCAATCAATTTATCTAATTTTTTATTGCGTTCACACATGCGCAAATAATCGCTTTCTTCTTTAAACTCTATATTTAGTATTGATTGATATAGTTTATCACTCGATGATTGAATCGCATCATTATTATCATTACCATATAAATGATTAATTAGATCTAAGTATAATGATATGTATGGTGTATGTATGATACACTTTTCAAGTATACTATCTATGGTTAAATTTTTTAGATAGTTTTTATCACCGAGTTTTCCTTTTATTTTTGTTCTTATAGATAATATATTTTTATCAGTTAATTTATTTAAGAGACTATTAACTTCCTTAATACATGTTGTATCAGTTTCCTTATATTGCTGACGTTTCTTACCTCTACGTTTATTCATTTCAAGTCTGAAATATTTCTTATTTAATTCAATATTATTGATAAACTTCATGCAATTAGTTAGTTCATCGTTCGAATTTTTATAATCTTCACAGTCTTTTAAAAATGTTTCATTATGAAATAAATCATTAACTGTATCTTCTGAATAATAAATCATACTATTTAAATATATATCTATATCTTTATATAGATATTAAATGGAACTATATTCCGCAATATAAAAAATATAAAAAAATATAAAAAAAATATAATTAATATTATAAATATGTCAGATAGATATAATCCATATGGGAAACGAAAGCCCCCTGGTGGATATGGGGCAAGACAAGCGAATCCTTCTTCAGGTAAATTAAAAAGAGGAGAAATAGAAGAAGAACAACTTTCAATACATGTAGAACCTCCATCTGGTCCCAGAGTACATGATGTATATGATGCTTTAAAAACACTTTTAACTTCTGGAGATAATGATACTCTAAGAGCTATACAAAAAATGTTACCAGACCAATCTTTTGAGCAACTAAGGGTTAAATTAATTCAATTATGTAATAATCCACCGAGAGAGGATGAATTAAGTGATGATTCTGAACCAGCCACACTTAGATTAGATACCGAAGAACAAGCTGAGATGGGGTTACAACCCCGAATAGCATCTCAACTAAAATGGTCTATCGGGTCATTTAATCCACAGCCTAGTGATAATATAACCGATATGTTAGAATCGGGCAATAGTGTGTTTGAATTATTTAAGCGAATCATGATAGAATATTCCGCTATTCAATCTGAATCAATGGCTATCTCGGAACAAGATGGATCGGTGAGTTGCTTAGTAAATCCACCATCACAACCCCTTGCTGGTTATGAAAAGATTCTGGGACCGGGAACGAGTTTTCCTAATTTCCCTGTTCCAGTATATTTTGATGTTGGAACCGCTAGATGGGTGGGAGAATTATTAAGAGTAAGTGTATTTAATTGGGGTAGAATTATTAAATCTCTTTCTGAAAGAGGTGTAAAATTCGGTATTCATGCGACAGTGTATGTTTCCAGTCGCACTATAAAGGTGGGTGTTCTTAGTTTGATCTTATTATTCAATATGGCAGTAAAATTCGCTGAAGAGACGGCTGGAAGAGCTGGTCAGATAATGAGATATATATTAGAGACTTTGTTTAATCAAAAAGAACTTTTATTTTCGGGTCCATTCGCAAACATAACAAATCCATCAGATGAAGAAACACAGAGACGTCGTCTCAAGAGATTTGTAATGGTTTATCTTTATACCATGCTAAAATTATTATCAGTATTAAAATTGTGCGTAAATAAACCAGGTGGTATTGAATGGCTAAGAGAACCAATTCTTCAAAGAGGTGGGAATATAGATTCCCTAACAATGTTTCTAAATGAGGATGTTTCAACATGGTCTGTAGAATATATACTAACTTGGGGGGCGATGGTATTTAACACGGTAATAGATAATCGAGGGTTGTATTTTAGTGCTTGTCCAGAATTAAGCGAAGATTTTATGGAATTATATAAATACTCATTAAAATTTCAATATGATTTATTGAATATTAGAATATTACGTGCAGATAATAATCCAACTAAATTAGTAACATCTGAAACACCATTAGGAAACTTAATAACTGTAATCAATAATGCAGGTGATTTAAGAATGATAGACCCGGATACTTTGTCGGCAACACAGAATTTAATTAAAGGGGCGGTGGAAGATGTTGTTAAATCTTATGGTTACCAAGTTGCTAGACAAAAAATAGAAGAATTATTTGTTCCAGGTGGTTCTTTAGAAAATAAACGTGATGAATGGAATGTAGAAGTAATGCAATACTTAAGTGAATCCGATTTACCCTTACCTGATCCAGAAGATGGTAGTCCCGGAGATGAACCATTATCGCAAGACATTATTGATAGTTCTTCTGACATGAGTGGGGGCGGCATGAGTGGGGGCGGCAAACGCAAAAAGCGTTCTAAAAAGAAATCAAAAAAGAAATCTGGTAAGCGCAAGAAGGCTGGCAAACGTAAGAAATCCAGTAAGCGCAAGAGCAAGAAGACAAAAAGAAAATCTATGAAACAAGTGAAAGAAAAACTTATCAATTTAATTAATTCGCTATAAAGTTTAAAATTTAATTAAAAATAATTAATCTTATTAATATGAATTCATTTCATGAATTGAAAAATTATATTATTAACGACCCCTTATCTGATTGGTTTGAAAAGATAAATCAGATAAATAATACTTATGAACCGTCTGAACCAACACGTTTTGAAATAGAACTAAGGGAAAAGAAACACACATATAAAGAAAATTTTATACAATTTTTAATGAGTACAGATTATGAAACTCATAAAGATCAAGGATATGAATTGATAAAGACTAAAATAGAAGAGAAACAAAAATGTATCTTTATTAGACCCATTTTGTATCATGAAAGATATGATCTGAGTGTCATACCCGATTTTATCATTCACAGAGATATCTTTAAGGAAATCTTCAATGAAGTATATATATCTGATTTACATGATAAATCATTTTGGCCCCTTTACATCGTTTCAGACATAGTTTATCAAACGGTAAACTTTAATAAAGACTTGACAGATTTAATCAACGATAATCTATTGTATTATTACAAATGTAAAATCTATTTATGTAATGAGATCCTAGGTTATAATGATTGTGGTATACTATTCGCAAAAGAATATAAATACAAAGATAGCATCATGAAAAAGAAAAGCGTTGTTGGGAGATATGTTTTTGATAATGATATGAGAGATAAGATACAGCACGCTTTGGCATGGATTGATAATTTAAATCAGTATTATGATGAATGGTTAATTTATCCAAAACCAACGATAACTGAATTATATCCAAATATGAATGTTAAAACTGGGCCATGGTACAATGAAAAGAAGCGATTAGCTGAAGAGATACAAGAAATAACACTTGTATGGAATATTTCATATCATAAAAGATGTCTGTTACATGATAAAGGAATTTATACATGGCAGGATCCACTATTACTCAATAATATTTATCCTTATGAGGTTAAAGAAACTGAAAGAAGAAGAATCCAAGAAAAAATGATTCATATGAATCGGCAAACTGAGTTGAAAATTTCACCGAGAAGAATCAAGTCTAGAGAATTTATTAATCATATTAGAGATAAAGAAAACTCAATTGTATTGGATTTTGAAGGTGTAATTAATCTAGAGGAAAGAAGTAGTTACTTTAATGATGAGATACGTGATGAAATTCCTAAAATTTGTATTATTGGATGTATCGATTTGAAAAATAATGTGTTCAAAGATTTCACTATTCGTTATCTAACTCTTGATGAAGAAGAAAAAATAGTCAGATATTGGTTACAATATTTAAAACGAGTGGTAGGAAATGATATTAAAATATATCATTGGTCATCAGCCGAGCGCGTTTATATTGATTACATGAAATCGCAATATCCTCATTTAGATTATCCAAATTTCACATATGTTGATTTGTTATCATATTTTAAAAGTGAACCGATTACGATTCAAGGGTGTTTTGGATATGGATTAAAAGAAATCGTTAAAATGTTGTATAATCATGAATTAATCAAGAATAAGTGGGTAGATAATACGGATGGATTGGAGGCGATGATAGAAGTCATACAAAAATCAAAAGATGCTTTGAGTAAAAAGATACCTATAAAACGATATACAGAAATAAAAAAGATAATTTATTATAATTACATGGATTGCAAAGTCATAGTAGATATCTTAGAGATGTTAGAAAATATGATTTAATTACTTTTTAATATGTATTTTTATGTTTTCATATATTATAATTATATGGAACCCGAACCCGCTGCGGAGCATGTGGTTGTTGAATCGGAAGTTGGAGTGAGTTTAAGGAAATGTAAAGGTGGGAGTGTTGAAGATTTAATCAAAGATATGAAACATAAATCTATTAAGCAAATTTTATTAGAAGCAGGGGATTGTAAAATAGATTATATCAGAGGAACTGAAAAAGATGGGATTGTTATGGAAAATGATCGTTCTTACAGGGGGTTTGTTTATGAAAGATTATGGGATATTTGTATTAAATTCGGTGTAGTAGATTATTTGACTATGAAAAATAATGAAACAGATGATTATAAAGAATATAATACTTGTCATTTATTCGGTAATCTAAATAGAGAAAACATTGATTATGAAGATAAATGTTGGTCTGGACAATTTGAAAAATATTTAGGTGATAATATTCAGAGCGGTAATAGTGGTGGTTATTCGGATATATCATTCGTTAATAAATATAAAATTAAAGGTGAAGACGGTAAATGGGTAGAAAAGGAAGATATATATTTTATTTCTGTAAAATACTATGAGGAGGAAAAGGGTGTAGATAAATATGATATAGGTAAACTATGTACGCTGATAGAAAAACATAAAGGGAAACACGGCGATAATAGAACTATCCATATTTTAATTTTTGTA
>Ga0206682_10001092_pt1 | contig 27231 bp, 22 predicted proteins | sample M240m12015metaG_FD_155444 | JGI IMG/M metagenome (GOLD analysis project Ga0206682, IMG submission 155444) | Ammonia-oxidizing marine archaeal communities from Monterey Bay, California, United States - M2 40m 12015 | ecosystem: Environmental > Aquatic > Marine > Intertidal zone | place: USA...
GTACAAAAGATAGTCAAGGTATTGTATCTCAGCAATTGGTCTTAGTCCTCTTAAAGAAGCACCAATCGCTTGACCCACAATGGTATTTTCTCGAATACCCATATCCATAACTCGATTTTCGCCATGTTTCTCTTGAAGTCCAGCAAAACCTTGATTTACATCTCCTATTTTACCCACATCTTCACCAAAGGCAATAACTTCAGGGTGTTTTGCAAGTAGTGTATCAAATGTTTTATTCAATATTTCAAAGCCGTTTAATTCAATGGAATCATGGCTATATTCTGGTTTTATTTCAGGGATATTAGTAGCTTTTTTATCCGACTCACTATGTAGGTGACTACTATATATATTTTGATATTTTTCTAAGTAAGATTTATAAAAATCTCCAAGTTCTGTAATTGTGGGATTCCCTAAATTTTGACGAATAGCTTCATGCAAGGCTTTCAAAATATCTTTTCGTCCTGGATCCATTGATTCTTGGAGTTTTTGAGCAATTGAAGCGTCAACAGCTTTTAGTAATAGAATAGCCTCATTAGCTTCTTCTTTAATTTCATTTCTGAATGTTGCCCAAGCTAGTTTCTTAGCTTCTTTAACTTCTAATTCAATTTCTTTTTCAAGCTCGGATAGCTTTTTGTCAGTTGACAATTTGCCATCGATCATCCAAGCTCTCATTTTGGCAATACAATCGTGATCAGACTCCCAAGAAAGCCTATTTTTTGATTTGTATCTTTCGTGCGATCCAGATGTGCTATGTCCTTGCGGCTGTGTGAGTTCTTTCACGTGAATAACAACAGGTGTATGCTTCTTCCTACAAACTTCAGATGCTTTTTTATAGGCATTTAAAAGTGCGGGATAGTCCCAGCCATTAACTGTTATAAGTTCTATTCCTGTTCCAAATTTATCTGTTTTAAAACCAGATAATATTGCAGTAAGATTTTGTTTAGTAGTTTGATGTTTTGCATGAACGGATATACCATACTCATCATCCCATATGCTCACCAACATAGGCACTTGCATAACACCGGCAGCATTTATACTTTCCCAGAAATGTCCCTCGGATGTGCTTGCATTTCCAATAGTTCCCCAGGCTATTTCATTTCCTTGATTTGAGAAATCAGAATAAGTGTGGAGGTCCTTGTTGCTTTTATATATTTTAGAGGCAAATGCTAAACCAAGTACTCGAGGCATTTGACTTGCTGTTGGAGATATATCAGAGGATATGTTGATTCGGTCGGTTTGTTTTAACCAATTTCCATTATCATCAAGCATTCGTGTACTGAAGTGACCATTCATGCTTCTGCCCGCACTACTTGGCTCTTGGTCCTTATCTGGATGAGCATATAATTGGGCAAAAAACTTTTGAATATCACTCAAACCTAATGCAAACATGAGTGTTTGGTCACGATAGTATCCAGCTCTAAAATCGCCATTTTCCATGAACCGTGCCATGGCAACTTGAGCTACTTCTTTTCCGTCACCGAAGATTCCAAATTTTGCTTTTCCAGTTAAAACTTCCTTTCTTCCAGTTAAGGAAGCAATACGACTAGTATACGCAATTCGGTAGTCATTGATAACTTGATCAATAAATTCAGATTTTGAAATGGTAGGTTGTTTTGCCAGTTGGGTTGTCATAATTTGGATGGTGCAAAGATAACTTTTATCTTTTACATCTGTATGACACCTTTAATGAACAATACTTTTGACAACTTGCTTGTTGTCTACGTCCATTTTTAAAAAATAGATTCCCTGGGGCGTATCAGAAAGATTTAATACAATGGTGTTGTTCGTGTGATGTCTTGAGAAATTTACTTTTCGTGCTCTTGTGTCAAATACTTCTATTGATGTTATCGGAGTATTAGCATGCAACATAAATATGCCATTTGATGATGGGTTAGGGTATACATTCACAGAATTTTCTATTGCGTTCTCATAAATAGACGCCGACCCATTGCCTTTGATTACAAGCTTGTATCCCTCTGTTGTGTCTGCTACAGGAAGTTTTAATGGAGGTCCGATGCCAAATGAAGCACTTGCATAGGCAGTAGTTGCGATTTTAATGTCATAAACCCCTACTTGGTCAGGTGTTGGATTTCCCTTCAAGTTAATGCATCCAACAGCTTTGTGTGTGAATGTGCATTGACTTGGGTTACATGCATATTCAAAATTATTAGGCAAGCCAATGACTGCATCTACCTTAACAGAGTCAATATCGGCAGTAACGTTTTGACCAGAGAATATTACTGCAGTATCTTTTATGGAAAGTATCTGAAAACTAAAATCATAAGCCTGATCAGCGTATGCTGTGTCAGGTTGATCTGGGTAAACTCCAGATTTAGTTATACTATTATCTGGCGAACAAACCTGTCCAAAAATGGGGCTTATTGCAATCCCTAAAAGAGTCATTGTTAAGTATATTTTTTTCATTATAGCTAGCTTTAAATACATTTGTGAAGTAACGAATTTATGCTTAAGCGTCTATTTCTGCAAGGTCTGTTAGTGATTTTTACCTTTTGGGGACATTCACAAACGGTTTTCAAATTCAATGGCGTAGTTAAAAATTCTTCGAACGAATCGATCATAGGAGCACAGTTTTTACATCCCTATTCGTTACGCATATTGTCAATTTCGAATGAATCAGGATCTTTTGATTTTAGTGCAGATACCAATGTTTTAATTGTTCAACAGATGGGATATAAAAACCGATTTGTTCGCCCGAAGGATCAATGGATTACGCTAAGTGAAGAATCAGATCTTCTTAATACGATTGTTGTAAGTGAGAATAAACGTGCCTCGCAACTAAAAAAAGCAACGATTTCGATGAGCATTATCAGCCCAGACCTTATTCAGAATACGGCACCTACTAATGTAAGTGAGAGTATCGAACGAATCAATGCCGTCCAAGTAATTGATAATCAACCAACTATACGAGGTGGTAGTGGATGGAGTTACGGAGCAGGTTCGAGGGTTGGAGTGTTGGTGGATGGTGTACCTCTATTATCTGGAGATGCCAGTTCTCCATTGTGGTCTTTCATGCCAACAGAGGGTGTTTCGGGAGTAGAAATTATCAAAGGGGCAAGTTCTGTTATTTATGGAAGCTCTGCTCTCAATGGAATTATTCATATCAAAACCAGAAAACCTACTACGGATCCCTATACTCAACTGACTCTTTCAAGGGGGGGTTATGATTTGCCTAAAAGAAAATCTTTACATTTTCAAGGAAATCAACGCAATACAATATCCAATCTTACGGTCTACCATACAGAAGTATATGAAGGGATTGGGGTCACTTTAGGCGTAAATTTATTGGATGACGAAAGCTACAAAATGAGCGATTTTGATAGACGAGGCAGAGTTAACCTTGGGTTAAGAAAGGCAGTTGCGAAACACAACCTTGTTTATGGAATTAATGCGTCCTATCAAGAGGGAAAATCGGGAAGTTTCTTGTTGTGGGAGTCATTGGATTTAGGTTATACCGTTTCGGATAGCCTTCCAACTATAAGTTTGACGGAAAGAATCTCCATAGACCCCTATATTAAATGGCAAAAGGGTAGCTTTTCTCACAGTTTGAATACGCGTTTTTTGGGTATAAATAACGATGTTGATAATGGAGATAATGCAATGGATCAATCAAATAAATCCAACTTATTATTTGCAGAATATCAAGTAAATTTTTCACCATCAAATAGTAAATTAAATGTTATTGGCGGTCTACTCGTTTCAAAAACAAATTCTAAATCTCCATTGTATTCTGGTGATCATACTTCAGAAAACTACGCTTCTTACATTCAGTTGGATCATCAATGGAATAAGTTAAAGTTGTCAGGAGGAGCGAGGTATGAACATTTTATTTTAGATCAGAAAGATGAGGGCAGGCCAGTATTTAGAGCAGGGTTGAATTATGAGGCTGCTAAGTACACGTTTATCAGATCAAGTTTTGGTCAGGGATATCGATTTCCAAGTATTGCCGAGTCATTTATCTTAACGAGTGCAGGTCCTGTAAGTGTTTTCCCAAGCAACAATTTAGTGTCAGAAACAGGAACGAATTTAGAGTTAGGAATCCAGCAAGGGTTTAGAATTAAAAAACTGAATTTGATGTTTGACGTGGCAATTTTTCAAATGAAGTTTGAGAACATGATGGAGTTTACATTTGGTCAATGGGGGCCCATTGAGCCTCCAACTTTTGGTATCGGTTTTAAGACGTTGAATACTGGAAAAACATCGGTTCAAGGAATGGAGTCAAATTTATTGTTTGATGGAGAATTCAAGGGCTTGAAGCTGCAGGGTTTTGTGGGATATACGTATTCTAAATCTCGAGCATTGGAACCAACAAAAGTGATTGAGCAAAACGCTACTTATCGGAATACGAGCTCTGATACCACAGACGATATTTTAAAATACAGACCTCAACATGTAATCAAGGCAGACCTCATGGCTATATATAAAAAATGGCACCTTGGTTTTGGGGCTACTTATCAGTCTAGCGTTCAAAATATTGATGGGGCATTTTTAGTATTAGTGCCTGGTGTCCAAGAATCACAGGATCTAAATTTATCAGAATACGTCTTATTGAATGGCCGCATTGGTTACAGGGTTTCATCGCATTGGGATACCAATATTATTATAAATAATATCAGTAATAGAGAATACATCATTCGTCCTGCAGATATAGCTGCTCCTAGGTGTGTAAGATTTCAGATAACCTACACATTAGACAAGTCAAAGTAATAGTGTGTATAGCCTTCTAATGATCTCTAATAGATTTGTAGTATATGAGTATAATTCGAAAACTTGCTAGCGATACGGCAATTTATGGAATACCCAGTATTGTAGGTAGGTTTATCAATTTTATATTAATTTTCTTTTTTGCCGCTTATTTTACTCCAGAGCTGTTGGCACCTCAAGTAGAGTTTTATGCATATGCAGCATTCTTTTTTGTAGTTCTTCCACATGGAATGGAAACAGCATTTTTTAATTTTTCAAGAGAGAGAAAACAGTACAAAGATGTCTTTGCCACAGCTATTTTTTCTGTGGGGGTGATTGCTTTGATATTTACTCTATTGATGACAATCAAAAGAAACCAAATTGCTGATTTTGTGGGTTACTCTAATCACGTTTCTTATGTTATTTGGTTTGTTTTGATTCTTGCAATTGATACATTAAAATCGATACCCTATGCCCTACTTCGATATTTAGGTAAGTCAAAGAAGTTTGCATTGGTCAAAAGTCTAGGAATTATAGTTAATGTAGGTTTGAATATATTTTTCATTGTGTACTATCCTAGTATAAGCGGAAATATGAGAAGTATTGAATATGTGTTTATTTCAAATTTAATAGCAAGTTCGGTGGAGTTCTTATTATTATCTAGTGACATATGGTCACATTTTGGAACACCAAATTTTTCACTTTGGAAGCGAATGATTAATTATGCTTGGCCACTAATCATTTTGGGATTTGCGGGGATGATTAACGAGACATTTGATCGAATTTCGATGAATAGGTTGTTACCAGAAGCTTCAGCAAAATATGAAATAGGGGTGTACGGAACGTTTTATCGGCTGAGCATGGTGATGACTATTTTTATTCAAGCTTTTCGTTATGCTGCCGAACCGTTATTTTTTGATCAAGCAGATAAAAATGATGCGAAGCAATCCTATGTATCTATCATGAATTGGTTTGTTTTCACTTGTGGATTTATATTTTTAGCAACTTCATTATTCAAAAGTGAAATTGCTCATTTACTGATAAAAAAAGCCGAATATTTCAATCATCCAGATGCCTTAACCATTGTCCCAATTCTTTTATTAGCCAACCTTTTATTAGGAATCTTTTTTAATTTGAGTATTTGGTATAAGCTGAATAACAAAACAAAACTGGGGGCATTAATTTCACTAGTTGGTGCGATCACAACAGTTATTCTCCTTTTAATTTATGTACCTATTTATGGATTTAAGGCTGCAGCATATACCACATTAATTGCCTATTTTTTGATGACAATTATTAGTTATGTGGTGGGGCAATATTATTATCCCGTTCAGTATAATATTAGCAGGATTTTAGTGTTATTAATAACAGCTATTGGCATGTATTTATTTTCAGATTTTATGATGTTAACTGGACTAAAGTCCATGCTATTCAATCTACTGTCTATAGCAGCGTATATATCTATTGGTTTTTGGATGAACTTAAGAATAAGAAAATAATAAATTTGCCAGCTGAATGATTAATTTACCAGTCATCAATAAAAGTAACAATTCGTTACCTAAGTACCAGACCAAGCAGTCTGCTGGAGTTGATTTATGTGCTTTTTTATCAACCGATTTGGTGATAAAACCGAATGATCGAAAACTCATAGGTACAGGATTGCATATTGCATTGCCAGATGGTTATGAAGCACAAATTCGTCCACGTAGTGGTTTAGCTTTTAAGCATGGTATTACAATTATAAATAGTCCAGGAACAATAGATGCGGACTACAGAGGCGAGTTAAAGATTGCATTAATCAATCACTCAAACGAGGATTTTGTAATTAAGAATGGAGACAGAATAGCCCAAATGGTTATTTCAAAATACGAACAAATATCTTTCACACTAACCGATAGTTTAGATGAAACTGAACGGGGTGAAGGAGGATATGGACATACAGGAATTTAAAAAAGAATAAACGAGTAATGAATATAATTATACCAATGGCTGGAATTGGAAAACGAATGAGGCCACATACCTTAACCGTACCAAAGCCATTATTACACGTAGCAGGGAAACCAATCGTACAAAGACTTGTAGAAGACATTGCTAAAGTAGTGAACGAACCATTGAATGAAATTGCATTTATAGTAGGTCCAAGTGAGCAGTTTTTTGGTAAAGAAATTCAGGCTCATTTGCTGGATGTAGCATCAAAACTTGGTGCAAAGGGGTCTATTAATGTTCAGCATGAGGCATTGGGAACGGCCCATGCGATATATCAAGCTAAACAAGCTTTGGAAGGCAATGTAATTGTTGCGTTTGCTGACACATTGTTTAGAGCAGATTTTAAATTAGATGCTAGTGTGGATGGAACAATTTGGGTAAAAGAAGTTGAAGATCCACGAGCATTTGGAGTTGTTCAGTTGGATGATGAAGGAACCATTGTTGACTTTGTAGAAAAACCTGATAACCCAGAATCTAATTTGGCAATTATCGGAATTTATTATTTCAAAGACGGTGCGTCAGTACTTCGTGAAATAGAATATTTGCTAGATAACGATATACGAGAAAAAGGAGAGTATCAATTAACCAATGTTTTAGACAGTCTTAAAAATCAAGGGTGCAAGTTTGTTCCAGGCAAGGTGGAAGAATGGTGGGATTGTGGAAACAAAAACGCTACTATAAATACCAATCAGCGAGTTTTAGCAAACATATCTGACGAACAGTTGGTGTCTGATCAAATCACAAATGAAGGTTCAGAGATAATTAAACCTTGCTTTATAGGTGAAAATGTCAAATTAATCAATGCAAAAGTTGGCCCATATGTGAGTATTGGAGATGGATCAGTGATTGAAAATAGCACAATAGAAAATACAATCGTATACAGCAATGCTCATATTCAAAATGCATCTATGAAGAACTCAATGATCGGTAATTTTGTAGAGTATGATGGGTCGGCAAAGGAGCTTAGTTTGAGCGATTATTCCACTCAAAAAGATTGAAAGCCCTAACCCAAATATTATTTATTACGTTTTTATTTGGGGTTGGTTGTAAAACATTAGATCAAACCCAGGATCTGTTCCAGTCTCTTAGTTACAATCAGCAAAAAGCATTTGATAAAGTATTTTTTGAGGCATCAAAACAAAAGATTTTAAATAATCGTGAAAAAGCTTCAACGTTTTATTCGGAAGCCTTGAAGCTCAATCCGTCATGCCATGCATGTATGTATGAATTGTCAGTTTTAAACTACGAACAAAAAAATTATCTCAGAGCACTCGATTATTCGCAAAAGGCAGTAGTCAGTAATACAGGGTATAATTCTTGGTATTTTAATCTGGTAGCAAAATCGTATATCAAACTTGGAATGTTTGCTGAATCTGCCGCGGTTTTTTCAGATATGACAGCATTAGATCCCGACGAACGGTCTAATTATCTCAGAGCTGCGGATGCCTATTCAAGGATTAAATCTTATGATAAAGCAATATTGGTTCTTCAAAATATGCAAGATCATTTCGGGATAGAGCATGCTTCTTCCATGAAGCTTGAATCTGTTTTTTCTTCAATGGGCGAAATAGAGAAAGCCATTGAAGAACTGAAACGCATTTCGGTAAAGTATCCCAAAAAAATAATTTACTTGGGTCGAATGTCTGATATTTATCTGCGGAACAAACAAGTAGATGAGGCAATAACTGTTCTGAATGAAATAATAGAAATTGACTCAACCTCAGGTAAGGCAAACTTTGCATTATATTTAATTTATCTAGGCAAAGACGATAGTCAATCATTCAAGTATCTAAAAAAATCACTAGAAAGCGATGACATCAATTTAGACACGAAGTTACAAGCATTAAGCCCACTTCTCAAAGCCGTAAAATCAGATAGTAAAAAGAAAAGTGATTTGAAGGAGTTGTCAGCTACGTTATTGAAAAGTTACCCTTCAAAAGCAGAAGTGTATTTTTTTGTTTCAGACATGCATATTGCATTGGAAGACTATAATTCAGCTCGCACTTACACGAGGAAAGCACTAGAGATAGATTCGTTAAGTTACGCCCTATGGAAGAAAATTATTTATTTAGATGAACGTTTATTTGATTATCATCAACAATTAAAAGATGTAAATAAAGCACTATATCTTTTTCCAAATATTGCTAGATTTTATTTCATAAAAAGTAAAGCATTAAATGAGTTATTAGAACATGAAAATGCTCTTAAAATAGCAAATGAAGGATTAGATTTTGCTGTAGATCAAAGCGATAAAATAGATTTAACGATTGTAAAAGGTCAAGCATATTCAAGTTTGGCACAATACGATAAAGCCTATCAATTATTGGAGGCTGTCTTGTCCATTGATCCAACCCATATATTAGGTCTTAATGCCTATAGTAGTTTTTTAATAAATCGAGGAGAAAAATTAGATGAAGCAGAAAACATGATAGAAAAAGCTCTAATTATTCAGCCTCAAAATCCAGACTTAATAGCTACAAAAGCTGAGATTTACTTGAAAAGAAAGAATATAACCGAAGCATTAGAGTATATAGATAAAGCCATTTTAATTGAGCCTAATAACATTAAGTATTATCAACAAAAGAAGATGATTTATGAGTTTATTGGGAATCAAATAATGGTAGAACAATTGGATTTAAAAATTAAAGATTTACATGAGTAACAATACCTTTATTTATCGTTTGCTAACCTGTTTTTTAATTTTTTCAAGTGCTTGTCGTTCAATTCAAAAGTCAAAATCAATTGATGTTTCAGCATCTTCAATTAAGTCTTATTGGGATAGTCAGTTTGATTCTGACTATGTTGAATTGAGAGGTCGATCCGCAATCACTTATGGTGATAAAACTACAAATGTTTCGCTTCACATAAAGATGAAGAAGGATAGTATCATATGGGCTAAGTTTAGTCTTTTTGGTTTTGGTATCAACGCACTTATTACGACGGACAGTTTTTTTATGGTGAATTCTGTGCTCCAAGAATATATGGCCTACGATCATCAAATCTTAGAGCAATATCTAGGTTTTAAACCACAAATAAATCAGGTACAAAACATGCTGCTAGGAAATGCGGTTTTTCATCAGAATCGCTATATTTCAAATGAGAAGAATATGCTTTTAGCCCGAGAGGGACTCACAAAAAATTCAATTCAATTCAATTCACAATATCGGACTTTTCAATCAGATCTTATTCCTCAAGATACTAGTCAGCACGCTAAGATTAATTATAGTCAATATGAACTTGTTGATGAAGTTGGTTTATTGCCTCAATTAGTAACTATAGCTATCCAGCAAGCTGAAGAAAACCTCCAAATGGAATTAAATTATCAGAATATTAGAACGAATAAAATACCTTCTTTCCCTTTTAAAATTCCTCGATCGTATATTAGAAAATAGTCTTAGTGGCTTACTTAAATAAAGTACAGCAGTTGTTTTAACGTTCATAAATTAGGATATTAGCCCCGATGAAAGTTGGAGTAATAGGTGCAGGAGTTATGGGAAGAGGCATTGCTCAGGTTTCCGCAATGGCTGGTCATTCGGTTGTTTTATTTGATATAAAACACGAAATGCTTGAGGTGGCTAGAAATGCAATAGACAAGAACCTAACTATGGCTGTTAGCTTAAAGAAGATTACTGACGAAGACAAGGGATCTTGTCAAAAACTCATTCAATATTCAAATAGTATTGCTGATGTTAATGTGGATTTAGTAATTGAAGCAATAGTCGAAAATATAGACGTAAAGCTCAAAGTTTTTAATGATCTCGCAGAAATTAACAAAGAGAATACGATTTATGCTTCCAATACATCTTCGATACCACTTACACAAATAGCAGCTGGATTTAAGTATCCAAGTCGAATGGTTGGAATTCATTTTTTTAATCCTGCACACATCATGAAACTTGTTGAGATTATTCGTGCAGAGCAAACGGATTCTAAAGTTTTAGAACAAGCTATTGAGTATGTTACCTCAACTCAAAAAAAGTTCATCATTGCTGCCGATGCTCCAGGGTTTATCGTTAATCGAGTTGCTAGACACTTTTATGTTGAAGGGCTTAAGGTTTTAGAAGAAAATGTTGCCTCACATGATGCAATAGATGACTTGATAAGAAGTTCAGGATTCAAAATGGGACCATTTGAATTGATGGATTTAATTGGGGTGGAAACCAATCTATCAGTAACGGAGTCTATGTATAAGCTATTCAATTATGATCAAAAGTTTAGACCTAATAGAATTCAACAAAAAAAGGTACAGGCGGGGTATTTTGGGCGAAAATCAGGTCAGGGTTTTTACACTTATGATGAGTAAGTTTTTTTTAATATTAGCCCTTTTATTGATTTGCTTTCAACAGGCTTGTAAGCCTGATGATCCCTTTACAGGCGACTGTTTTATTCCAAACCAAGCAGTTAATATTACGGTTAACATGGATTTGCCTGAGTATTTTAATTTACAAACGTTGGGTGAATATATGACGATTGATCAGGGGAATCGTGGGATATATTTAATTCATAATTTTGACGATATTTACTATGCGATTGAGCGAACATGCCCTTACCAGTCCGATGCAGATTGTGCTCAAGTTTTTCTAGATGAAAACACGCTCCAATTAATCTGTGGTCAACAAAAAGATACAACATTTACACCATGTTGCGGATCGATTTATGATTTTAACAGCCTCTATTTGAGTGGTCCAGCTCGATGTAATTTAAAGACGTACAGACTTACAAAACAAGGGAATACGCTCTACGTAAATAATTAAAAATATCAGAACTCAATGAACATTGAGGCTTTTCATAATGTTTAGTATTTATATGTTTAATGACTCCGACATAGATAGAATTATTGAAATGGCTTGGGAGGACCGCACCCCATTTGAGGCAATATCTTACCAATTTGGAATATCAGAAGCCCAAACGATTCAATTGATGCGAAAAGAGCTAAAAAGAAGCTCGTTTAATCTATGGAGAAAACGTGTCAATAGCGGAGTAAGTCAAAAACACGTTAAAAAGCGTGATGCTGAAATAAAACGCTTCAAGTGCACTCGCCAAAGAGCAATTTCCAACAATAAAATTTCCAAGCGATAGTTTAGCTATTAATTAGTCGCCTTTTAAAATAGTAAAGGTGGCTATTTACACAAATAGCCACCTTCTAATAAAAGTTAATTTAATTTTTTGCTTTACTTCTTCATCACCTTAACAAACTTGCTACCGCTTTCAGAAGCAACTTGAAGGATGTACATACCACTGTTCCACTCTGAAGTATTTAACTTGTGAATACCGTTATCATATACATGATTTTCCTGATGCACTTTTGCTCCCTGCAGATTGGTTACTTCTATCTGATAAGCTTCTCCGTTGGATAAACTAACCATTACAGATAACTCGTTGGTCAGCGGGTTTGGATATGCAGAAAAATCTAGGCCACTTCCCAATTCATCAAAACGAACTACTCGAATATCTGAGTACTCTGAAGTACCATCAAAGTCGACTTGCTTAAGTCGGTAAAATGCCGTGTTTTCAAAAGAGTGAATACCATCATCAATGTAGTTGTAGTCAATCTGATGTTGGCTATTGCCATTTCCAACAACCTGATCAATCATTTCAAAAGTTCTACTATCGTAGCTACGTTCTATCTCAAAGTGGCTGTTATTGATCTCACTAGCAGTAGCCCAGTGAAGACTTGCACTATGATTGGTAGCAGCATGAACATCAAAATGGATAAGATCCACAGGTAATGGACTTCCAGATGCACCACCTCCACCTCCACCACCGGAGAATGAAGCAACTTTGTAGGTAGCCAAATGATCTGTTCCATTGGTATGTGCACTATGTACCCAGTTTCCTGAAGTTGCACTCGATCCATGAGCTAGAATAATTCCAGTAGCACCATTTGCGTGTGGATCTGCAAACGTACCTGAAGAAGTCAGCTTATACATCTGAAGTTGATTAGCATTAGTTATGGTCGTACTTTTACTTGATAGTGCAGTTACAATCGCGGAATATTCGGTATTGGTAAATGGGTAAAGAACCGTCACATCACTGGTAGGTTGAGTCGTTGGAGTTACGTTCCATTTTCTATTGAAGATCACCCCACCATTGGTATTGGTGATGATACCACCAGCACTATTGTAAGTAGTTGTAGTAGTAGCACCAACCTCTAGAGAAACCCCTGTAGTAGGAACCACAGCACCTGTGCCGGTAAGATTAAGTCCTAAGATTAGGTTTTGATTATCATCACAATAACAGGTGTAGTTGCCATCGGTATCAGCATAGGTAGCAGTGTAAGTTGCTGCTGCAGATGGAAGGCTATTGCCTTGTTGACAAGCAAGAAGTTCATAGGCACCCATATTTACGGTAGTATTGACTATTCGGGTAGTACCAACAATATCTGTAGTGTGACCACTAATCGCACTATTAAGGCCAGCATCTACAGCAGGGCTTGTACTTTTTAACTTGAGTCCATCATCCTTGGTCATCCATGTATTATCTGCTCCGTCAGGATCGCTAGCGTTGACGAATAAAGGGTCTTGATTATTTACAATACCCGTTCCACTACTGAAGTTACTATTGCTCTGTGTTAGAGAATAAGTAAAAGATCCTCCGTAAATATCGGCACCTGCAACGGTTGAGCTTGACCCTTTTTTATTTCCCCAAAAAACACAATTTTTTCCATTTATATGATTTGATGTTTGTCCTGAATAATAACCTCCACCAGTTCCAGAAGCGGTATTATTATAAAATGTACAATTTATAGCAGAACCGTTTTGCATATCATTGGCGATAGCTCCTCCATTTGACCCAGAAGTATTTTCACTGAATACAGAGTTGCTGAGGGTCATAGTAGCTCCCCAACCAGTAGAGATACCCCCACCATTGTTTGTAGCAGTATTTCCATCAAAAATGCACTTATTAACGGTAAATGCTGTATGGCTAGCATATAAAGCTCCACTATGATTTGTTGCGGAATTATTTTTAAAGGTAGACGTTGATATGGTTAGTTGCGAATTGTAATGATGAATAGCACCACCGATTCTTCCTGCATTACTCGTAAATGATGTATTTGAAATTGTAGCATTACCTCCGGAAATTTTTATTGCTCCCCCATTTCCGTTGCTGCCGGTAGCTGTTGTGTTACTGGTAAATGTGCAGCCACTTACAACCAGAGTACCGCTAAGATCTATTGCACCCGCATGAGCGGTACCATTATTACTCGTAAATGAGGTATTTGAAATTGTAGTATTACCTGAGGTAAGTTTCATTGCTCCACCATATCCAGCTGTGTTGTTGGATATGGTACAATTTGCTATGGTCATCGTGGTACCGTACGTGAAAATACCACCACCATTATTAGTCCAAAAACCTGATTGACCATTTATTGTTGCGTTGACACCACCGTTGGCATATCCAGCGGTAACGGTGAAACCGTCCAAAACCACCGAACTTTCATTAGCCGATACCAGAACATGATAGCAGTTAGAACCTGATATGTCACCACTCAAAATGGTGACATTATTTTCATAATCGCGTTGTGATCTCAGAGTTTCTGTTCCTGCAAAACCACCATAATATTCTACACCAGACTCAAGGTAAAAAGCATATTCTCTTGTATCCGATGTTGTTCTGCCAACTGGATAAGCAGAAGGTTTGTATGTTCCTGCCGCAACCCACACTTCGTCTCCACTTGAGGCATTTGAGATGGCGGACTGTAAACTTGTGTAGGCATTAGTCCAAGAAGTTCCGTTGTTTGAGCCTGAAGCGTTGTGTTTTACATAAATAGTTGCTGCATTTGATTGATTGAAGCACAGAACACTAAGGCTCATTAAGATAGCTAAAGTACATTGGTTTAGCCTACATAAAATTTGATTTTTGATTGACATGGTATTAGATTTAAAACCACAAATAGATTGTGGTAGTTGTTACGTTCTTAAAAAATTTGATTACAAAAATAAGTTTAATTCTTACTTAGAATAAATAAGCTAAGATTTATCCAGGTTTAAGCGATAAAAAACACCTAGCTTGAATAACCAACTATCCGAAAAGTCTTGGTTGATTTGGATGCGTTGGTCATCAAAGTATGTGAGCGGCATCCCCAATGTTACTTGTTCTCTGAACATTCGATAAGTTCGTCCTATGGATCGTCCAAAATCCATATGAAAATTTAGACCATTTTTAGTTTCATACCTTAAGAATGTATAAACATCATTCGTAGATTTCACGAGGTATCGATTGTCTTCATTTTTCATGGGTGAATTGATGTTATAGCTTCTTACTTGTCCCTTGAAATTCAAACCTGTTTTAATATTACTTCTAATAGCGTATTCTGCATTAAAAGACAAAGGAAGAGTTGCTTTTATTTCAATTTTTTTAGAATTATTTATGAAATAAAAACCAACTATGGGTACAATAAAAGGACCGAATAACTCACCATTACTATACAAACCAAATCTGAAGTTTAGTTGGTCTGTTTTGGTATATTTCATCAAAACAACACCTCCAATCTGGATGTCACGTTCAGCGATATTTTTCATATCAGACGAAACTTTTGGAAGCAGCATGTATGTGCCACTTAATCGTTTGTTGTGTTTTAGGTTAGCTCCAAGCTTTAAGGTAATTCCTGTAAGGGATTCGTTGGGTCGATTAGGATTAAATGATGCTATAATGGTTTCGTAAATAGCTCCTGATAAAAATGTCATATTATCATTAATCACGATTGGAAGCGTAAAGTCACCATTAATTTCTTGAAGTGTTGTTGAAATATTCGAAGAGTCAAAGGTGTTTGCAGGTGTTATTGCATAGTCAAATTTAACCAAATCGATATAATCTTGGGCTTTTATGCTAGCAGCATAAAATAAGATAATGATTGCATAACCAAGTTTTTTTATTGAGTTGACGAAGGTTTTAATCATCATGAATTCCGTCTCCAAGAGTAGTACAATATTCCTATTATACAAAATAAACCGACATCCCTCTAGCTATGATTTTATATAATAGCTTTCTTTCTAGATGATTTAGTTATGTTGTAATTTTTATAATATGGAATTAGGTTATTTTTGAATTTAGATGAAGGTATTCGAATTGAAAAAGATCACGATTGTATGTTTTTTGCTATGGAGTTCGGTCGTATACTCACAATCAAAAAAAGAGCAAATATTGATGCTTAGTAGTAGGGTAGATAGCCTCACAAACGTTCTTTTATCAGAGAGGGCTACCTATTCTACTACCCAAAAAAAGATGGAAAGAGTCATTAGTAATCTTTCCAAGGACTTGGATTCGGTTATTTATAATTTTAAAATATTGAGTATTAAAAATGAAAACTTAGCACAATTGAATTCTCTAAAGCAAGATACAATAAATATTGTAATGGACAGTATGATGCAGATGCGAGATTTATTATATCATAAGAAAAAACTAGAAGATATTTTTCCAGAAAACCCTTGGCTTGGTCAAAAAATTATTTTTCAAGCAAAGATTAATCATATTAATGTTGGAGATTTTAGCGAGGTTTACTTTGAATTACTAGATATTAGCGAACCTAACGATGGTGTGATTATTCATATGGACAATTATACATGGAAACTGACAGGCTATTATAGTAAGATGAACAACATTGAACAGCTCAAAGAGGGCGAGGCATATCAAGTAACTTTTCAGAGCTTGAAATATGATAATGCACCCATAGAAGGCAGAGACTGGATGCTAGTTGAAATGATAAAAGTAGACTAAAATTTTATTCTATAATGAGGTAGTGAAAAGAAGCATGAAATGCTAAAAAATCTGTGGAGGAATTAATTAATAAAATAAAAAGTAATATATCTCTTAGTTCTGAAGCAGAGGAATACATATTTTCTATTTCGAAAGTAAAGACAATTTCAAAAGGAGAGTTGCTCATTAGACAAGGGCAAAGGGTAAAAAAAACCTACTTTGTGACAGATGGATGCCTAAGATCCTATGGAATTGATAAAAACGATAAAGAACACACGCTACAATTTGCTATAAAAGGTTGGTGGATAAGTGATTTTATAGCTGTTTACACCAACGAACCAGCAACGTTAAATGTTGAGGCTATAAATAATTCCAATGTTATAGCGTTTAACACCAAAGATTTGGATGAAATTCATTCGTTATTTCCGGAATTTGAGCCATTTCAGCGAAAAAATTTGGAACGCCATGTGGTCAGCTTGCACAAAAGAATTTTGAATCAGCTACAATTAACAGCTCATGAGCGATACAACGTATTTTTAAAACAATATCCTGATATTGAACAATACACTCCAAACTATCATATTGCATCTTATTTAGGAATTACTCAGGAGAGTTTAAGTCGGATTAGAGCAGAACAAACAAACAAATAGCTTTCTTATCATAGGGTAATTTTTTTATAAAACCCTGATTTTACTTTTGCCTCCAAATAAAATTTAAAACAAGATGCTTAAAAAATTATTAGGAATTGCCCCAAAACTTGAGACGGATGGTTCTTACAGTCCTTCAAAACTTGCTCTAAAATTAGGAACGGTTAGCAAGACCGATTATGAAAATATTTCGTATGAAAAATATCAAGGGAAAAAGTCAAAAATCCTAGTCATATTTACGGAGCAAAAAAATATGAAAATGCAAAATGGTAAGCTGTTTTCAACTGGAAATCACCCAGTAGAAGCACTATTGCCGATGTTGCATTTAAAAAATGCTGGTTTTGAATTTGAAATAGCAACTCCAACAGGAAAGCCAGTGGTATTCGAAATGTGGGCATTTCCAGAAAAAGATGAACATGTCAAGGCCATTTGTGATGAGTATCAATCAAGTTTTGCAAAACCTAAAAAACTTCAAGATTTTGTTGACAATTCATTGACAGAAACAGCCTCTTATGCCGCTGTTTTTGTACCTGGCGGGCATGGTTCGATGTTGGGTATTCCCGAAAATGAAAATGTAGGTAAGGTATTGAATTGGGCACATCAAAACGATCTATTTACGGTTAGTATTTGTCATGGACCAGGCTCATTTTTAACAACAACACTTAATAACGGAGAGTTTATTTACGAAGGATACAACATGGCTGTGTTTCCAGATTCTGTAGATAAAATGACGCCAAAAATTGGTTATTTACCAGGAGAAATGCCTTGGGGATTGAGCGAGAAGATGAAGAGCTTAGGCGTGAATTTAGCAAATACTAAGTCAGATAAAACGGTATGTTTAGACAGAAAATTAATTACCGGTGCAAGCCCTTTAGCTTCTAATGAATTAGGTAAACTTGCAGCTCAAACTTTGCTTGGTGCGTTAAAATAAGTTCTTTTACAACTAATTATAACATGGAATTACTAGATAAACTGAAATGGCGTTATGCCACTAAGGCAATGAATGGCCAAAAAGTACCTCAAGAAAAAGTGGATAATATTATAGAGGCCATATCTCTAGCACCTACTTCAAGTGGCCTACAACCTTTCGAGGTGTATGTAATTACTAATCAAGAAGTCAAAGAAAAGATCAAACCAATTGCATGGAATCAGTCGGTAATCACGGATTGTTCACATTTACTTGTTTTTGTTTCTTGGGATACATACACCGAAGATCGAATCAACAAGATGTTTGACTTAACAAATACAATTCGAGGGTTTAAAAATGAGGGCTGGGAAAAATACAGACAATTACTGCTAAATAATTATCCGCAAAAAGATGCAGAAGAGAATTTTATCCATGCCACCAAGCAAGCATACATTGCATTTTCTCAAGCGATAGCTGCAGCTGCGTTTGAGGAAGTAGATGCTACACCAATTGAAGGTTTTGATCCTAAGGCACTCGATGAAATTTTAGGACTTAGAGAAAAGGGGTTGCGAAGTTGTGTAATACTTACTTTAGGATATAGAAATTCAGAAAAAGACTGGCTGGTTAACCTTCCTAAAGTTAGAAAAAGTAGGGAAGATTTGGTTACGGAAATTGACTAGCTGAGGGAAGAGAGTCATTGTGACTTTTTTCTAATTACTCATTATATAAATGAGGGGCTACTATTATCAGCCAAAACACCAAAACACTATAGCTGAATATTGAATTTTAATTCAATATTCAGCTTAAAATGAATTATTAAAACTATAATTTAACCTTTAAATGGTTAATCCTAAATTATTCAGTAATGTTTGAGAGGCTGTAGGTTTTTCTATATTCTGATAAGTGGTTTCTGAGCTTTTTTCTGGCATCAAATATTTTAGTTTTAATGGTACCCAGCGGTAAATTAAACCTTTCTGCAATTTCCTGATATTTATATCCTAATGTATTCATCTCAAATATGATACGTTGATGATCTGGTAGTTGATCAATTGCAGCTGAAATATCACGGTTTATAAACTTAAGTTCACCCATATTAAACGTACCCAACACAGCTATTTTATCCATGGATGGTTTTTCATTTTGAGTATTTATTAGAGCATTTTTTCGCTTATTTTTTCGGTAAATACTTATAAAACTATTGTACATAATGGTGAATAACCAGCCTTTCAAATTGGTGAGTAACTTTAAAAAACTAGTAACCTACACGTAACGATTAATTATGTCAGAAACCAAATTATGTCCGGTGGCAAAATTTACTCAAATAATGGGGGGTAAATGGAAATTAAGAATTATCAATGCGATTCGAAAACATGAAAAATTACGATTTGGAAAACTGCATGCCCTAGTTTCACCTATTTCTAGAAAGGTCCTCACCGACCAGCTGAAAGAATTAGAGAGAGATCAGTTAATTATAAGGGAACAATTTGCAGAAATACCACCGCGAGTCGAATATTCTCTTACGACTGCTGCTAGCCAGCTGTGTTCAGTATTTAGTGAGATTGAATCGTGGTCTGATCAGCATTATAAATAGTTTATAAATGAAAAAACGGGATAGCCTTAATTAAAACTATCCCGTTTTCTTAGCAATCGATCCATTAGAATCGAATCCTTAAAAGATTTAAGTATATTATTGTTTTATGAATATTTGACGTCTTGTCGATTTAAAATCATTGACAGTTAAAATATATTTACCTGATGGATTATTTTTAATATTTAATGTTTGATTTCCTGCTAATAAAACTTCTTGACAAACAACTTTACCTTGTAAATCGTAAATAGACACTTCACTTTTAGATTGAAGGTTTATGGTTAATTGGTCATTTGTTGGATTAGGATAAAAATCAATAGTTTTTTGACTTAATGGATTAACAGATAAAAGTTTTTCTGCTTTCAGGAAACTAGAACGTTCATATTGAATATCATCATCTAGATAAAATTTTTCAAATGCAACTATTGGCAAAGCAATTCCGGGTACCCACCAATATTTTCCTTCTTCTTTTATGGTTGCAGTTAATGGACCTACCTCACCGTCTAATGTCTTAATAGTTCTGACTAGTATAGCATTATTATATTTTGTACCATCGGGTAACACCAAAGTTGATGCACCTAAAACCTGACTTACAGATTTATCTTTAACGTCTCCTGGAAACCCATTAAACTTAAAATCAGATTCTATTTCATCCGTAAATTGAGAGGTACTTGTTAATGGAAATCTCATCCATAATACTGCATCTGAATAACTTGCATCTGTATTGTCAGTTTTTCGACCATGATTGAGCACCTCATTGCCTTCGTATGAATAAAAGAACTCGCCATTTTGTGAGTTAATAAAGTGAGTTGCTTTTGGGTAGTCTGCTTGTGAAGAAGAATGACTGATGGGCAAAAGCTTCATTTCGTAGGTCGTAGATGGTTTGACAGATGAAAAATCCCAAGGACCTTCGTTGTTAAAATCCATAGGTTCAGAGTTGTCTTCAATTTGATCAAATGTATAGCTAACTCCATTTTCAGGTACGGAGGGCATTGTTATTGTTTGACCAATAAGTGTGAGACTAATAATTTGAATAAAAGTAAAGATTGTATAACGCATAACACGAAAATACAAAACCAATTTTATTTGTTAGAAATTTTAATAGCCGTGTGAATTAACGATACTTTTTTATACTTGTTTTCTTTAATTTCAATGTACTTACACATTCTTCTTAATGAGGAACTTATACCGTCAATACTCATATATGCTCTGTCAGTTATGTGTTTATTTGAAGCTTTAGTTTACGTTTTTTTCGTCATTGCTAATTGCAATCAGAACTTAATCTCCAAAAATGGCTGAATTCATTGTCCATTATGTGTTTATTACCACCACACAAAATTAACTATGTTGTTATTATAAGATTTTTAGTCTTACCATCTATTACTCAATAACACTCAAAGACCCACTAAATGTTCTTGCTTTCGTTTGCCCCCTCTCAATGTTATTCCATGCTGCTATCCAAAAATAAACTCCAGAAACTACATTATTTTGAGCATTTAATCCATCCCATAAATCATTGACGTTGTCTGATTGAAAAACCTGTTCACCCCATCTATTGAAAATGGTAAGATCATAAGAAATTATCTTATTACAAATATCTACAGGTCCAAAGGCATCATTTAGTCCATCTTGATTGGGTGTTATAACATTTGGAAACCACATGTCACAAACACAATCAACAATATCTACGTTTAACTCTGCACTATCTATACCGCATAAATTAGAAGACTTCACAAAAAGTAAGCCCTCATAATTTAATATATCAAAACTACCTCCTGTCTTATTATTATTCCAAACAACTGTTCCATATGGATTAGAAACAGAAAGCGTTGCTTCTTCATCTATACAAAGGGATAAATCATCAAAATCTTCTAGGTCAGGTTTTTTAATTACACCAACATGAATGGTATCAGTCAATTGTTTACCACACTTATCCAAATAATTTACAAAATATGTGATTGGTTCAGGTGAATTACATGTAGGATTTTGAATGGTATTGTCACTTAGATATGTATTAGGAGTCCATTCATACTTGTTATCGCTGCTTTCACGAACATTCAAAGTGATACTCTCACCGTTACACATAAAAAAGCTATCGTTTACTAGTATATTGTCTCTTAAACAAGCTATATGTGTATTATTAGAACCTCCAGTAGCAGATGTAAAACCCCAATATACTTCACTTTCACCATTAAAAATAGCTTCAATAATATCCAGATTAATATGTTGTCTCTTTTCGCAATCAAACCACACCTCAAATAGATTAGTAGAAGCATTCCAAGTAATTCGAACCAAATGATTTTTGCCATCTTCTATGTTACCCAGATTAGTCAATGCCGGGATAGGCTTTGTGATAGCATCATTACTATTATGATCTACACTTCCATTTTTTAGAATTGCAATGTGATCGTGAGTCAAATCACCTCGGTCAATATTATTCCAGTCATCAAATTCAACACCTAAACTTGGAGAGAATCCTTCAAAACCAATTCCTCCTCCGGGAGCTCCCAAAGCTTTGTTACCAGATGTCTGCAATACAAATACAATCCCATCTGCTCCATCATCTTTATTCCCGAAATTTAATTCAAATTCAAGGTCAAAATTTTTAGTTAGATCTAATTTGTCGGCATACCATACTGATCCTAATTGCCAATCATTTGCAGATGTAAGCCTATAACAAGAACCACCAATTGATTCTGCATTTCCATTAGCAAAGTACGACTGACTAAAACAAAAAGTACTTATAAACATAGCAGCTAAAACAGATTGAAATTTTTTGGTATACACCATGATTTAGTCAATGATAAATTTAAACAAAAATAAAGCTATTAGTTTATTTCTTAAATTACTACATCATAAAATCCAGACTTATTTTAATGTTAATTTGGTCCAACTAAGATAGTTATTTCAGCTAATCATAATTAAGGAATTGAGATTTTATTACAACTTCAATTACTTGATAAATTTATGATTTTATGTATGATAGTTTAAGTCTATTAATTCAATAAAATAATTATCAGAAATAAGTGATTCAATTTAAATTGACTATTTGAAATAAAACAATATTTTAAATAGAATGAACTATTGCTAGTTTGGTTTTTCATATTTTTGATTGGTGAAAGTATTTTTATTAATTGCTATTAATCTTTTGGTCTTTTATTCTGCGTATAGTCAAAATATAGTATTCAATGAAATTATGTCCTCTAACAATGATTATCTCATAGATGATTACGGTGAATCTAGTGATTGGATAGAGATTTATAATAGCTCAGACAACTCTATTAATCTTGGAGAATATTACCTCACTGATGATCCCGATGACCTAACTAAATGGGGATTTCCAAATCAAATAATCACCCCACATTCATTTGTATTAGTCTTTGCATCTGGAAGGGATATCAGCCAGAGCAATCAAACGCTTCATACAAATTTTAAAATTAAATCGTCTGGAGAGAAGTTGTATCTAAGCAAAGCTGTTGAAGTGATCCATCAGGTACCGGCTATATCGCTGGAAGAAGATAAGAGTTATGGCTTATTTCCAGATGGTGGTACGCTGTTTACTTATTTTGATAATCCGTCTGCCGGTAAGTCTAATTCACAGAACATAAATGTGTCAGATATATTGGTATTCTCTATTGACAATCCTGCGGTTGCTTCTGGCACTTTGCTAAAGATTGATAATGCAGATACAAACTTTAAAGTATTCTACACCATTGATGGAACAAATCCAAGTCCTTCCTCATTGAGCTACCCCAGCCATGGATTGTTCCTTGAAAATAATCTGTTTTCTTCATACGAAATCAACCAGCAGGTAATTACTCCTCCTGCAGATCACAATCCTCCTTCAAATGCCGTTATAAAGGCAATAGTGCTGCGTGTAGCTAGTTTTGACTTTTCTGGAAATCAGATGAGTGTTATCAGCACAAAAACATACTTCTTGAAGGATAACCAACCTTATGATTTCACACTGCCCATAGTCTCTTTGGTAATGGATCCCCAAGATTTAATGGACAATGACAGTGGAATCTTTATTCCTGGTGTTCATTTTGACCCTGGAAATGTAAAGTATACGGGGAACTATTATAAAATAGGAAGAGATTGGGAAAAAGACGTTTCCTTCGAATATTATGATTTTGAAAGTAATACGGAAATAGTCCAGCAATGTGGTTTGCGGATACATGGAGATGGATCCAGAAAACTTCCTCAAAAAGCTTTAAGAATCTATGCTCGTTCCGAGTATGGAAAGTCTTGGTTAGATTATCCTTTTTTTGAATCTAATACTTACGATGAGTACAAGAGATTAATACTGAGACCGTTTTCAGCATCTTGGACTGACGCAGGAATTACAGATTATTTGACAGGCAGACTTGCCAAAAACATAAAAATAGAATCATTGTCAACTCGTCCAGTTTCACTCTTCCTTAATGGCGAGTATTGGGGCTTATACTTTTTGCAAGAACGATTAGATGAGCGACACATAGCCAGTTTCGCAGATGTAGATAATGATAGTGTAGATATCATACATAGTTGGCAAGGACACGTCACAGCCGGAAGCAACAATGACTATCTAAGGTTATACGATTTCATAGAATCCAATGATTTATTTACTGCTGCTAATTATGATATTGTTCAAAGATGGATGGATATTCCAAGTTTTGTGGATTATCAATTATTTCAGATCTTCATATCAAATTATGATTGGCCAGCTAATAATATGAAATGCTGGAGGAAGCAAGAAACGGGAGCCAAGTGGAAATGGGTTTTCTTTGATGGAGATGCTGCTTTTCTAGATGTTGGTACCAATAATTTTGAGCATGCACAAGACACTTCAAGTCAAGGTTGGCCGACGAATGCAGAATCTACACTTTTTCTAAGGAAGCTACTTAAAAACCCCACATTTTATGAGCTTTGGAATAATAAAATGATAGAACTACTAGATGAGACCTTTAGTTATGATAAGACTTCCTTGATGTTAAAAGATGTTACAAATGAGGTAAATAACTCATTAGTTATGCAGTATGAACGGTTTGGAAAGCCTGCTTCCGTCTCCAGTTGGAATAATGAAGTAAACAGATTCTATCGTTTTCTAAGTGGACGTAGATGTATAATGTATGCTCAAGCTAGTCAGTTGTTTGATGAAGAGTATTCTTTCAATGGGTGTCTGAATATCGGAAATGATATTGATAATTATGTGCTATACCCAAATCCTGTAAATAATGAACTCAATCTTCAATTTAATTCAGATGAAGTAGCCAAAGCACAGGTGATTATCTATAACTTGATTGGTCAAAAAGTAGTGGTTTCTGAAATAGGCATTTTCCCTGGTATTAATAATTACAAATTTGATTTATCTACTGAAGTTTCAGGGACATATATCTGGCAACTCCGTACTTCAAATGAAACATTTAGAAAAAAAATACAAGTTTACTAAGATGATTTTTTTGGTCTTTATTACAAATTATGGAAGAGTTAATGATAAAAAAGGATGAATTTAATATGGACGTTTCTCTCCACTCAATATGAATATTTCCAAAAGTGTTGAGGAATAAAAATACCCCACTGACGCCAAAACTGTAGGGTTATACCATTTTTAAGTACGTATAAATAAGAAAGCAAAAGTCCTTTTGATTAAAAGGAATCAAAATACATTTATTGAGCACATCCAAGATATAAAGGGATGTTACAGCCAAATACAAAATCGTGAAAAGTATGTAATATATTTGAGGTGTGAAAAATATATTTTTAGCGTTTTTAATATTCTTCAATCTAGATTCGTTTGCTCAAGTAAAAAAGGTTGATGATGTTCCCGAAACCTTTGTTGGTAGAAGTTTAAATGAATTAGATCGGTTTGCAGTTAATGTTGGAGAAGAGATTAAGGATTTATTTAGGAAAAAGCTGGATTATAAACCGTTTACCAATAATCATGAAAAGCCGATTAAATCTCATGTAATACCTCCAAATTATATTGAGACCAAAGCCATTTCATCCACAACTAAGGCTAATTTTACAAAAATACAAATAGAAAAAGAGGTGCGTCCTGAATTATCTTTAAATGTTATGTATCCTAGAATTACACCAAATAAAGGTTATGTATCCTTTCAGGTAGGAGATGATAACTATAAGAGATATATCAATGATGTAACAAAAGAAAATATTGAGTACATTAAATTAATATCCCCAGATTCAGCTAATTGCTTTGTTAAAAAATACACGTTACTTCCAAAAAGAGAGGTGAAAAGACATTATTCATTTGTATTGGATCATAGTGGATCCATGGGAGATGAGCGAGCGAATAAACTTCAAATCGCTGTTTTTAATGCAATTAAAAACAATACAATAAACACTAAAAACGACCACATTTATTCCATACATAAGTTTGACGGAGAAGGTAATATCGTCCATTTGATTACTTCTAAAATGATTGATGAAATTGAAAAGGCATTACTTCCAACTAAAGGATTAACAGGATTTGGTTACTCAACTGCTATTAAAGATGCTTTAAATCAGGCTATAGATACTCTTGCTAAAGACAAAGAGTCCGAATCAAAACTTATTATACTACTCACTGATGGTTATACCAATACGGACGAAATTCAACTTACATTGACTGATGTAATTAGAAAATCCATTGACAATAATATAAGTATTGCACCAGTAGGTTTTGGCAGCAATGTAGATGACAATTATTTGCGTCAAATTGCATACTTCGCCGGTGGGAATATGTACAAGATATATCATGAAAATGAATTTGATCAATTTTTCAAAAATGTATTTTTAGATATTAACTTAAATTATGAGGTAGCATTTTCGCCATGTAAATTTGGTGATGAACTTACAATTGAACTAAAGCTTAAAGGCTTAGAAAAACCTCTTGTTGGTCAAACTTTTTTTGCTACACCAATTAAATCAGGCTATTCTATAGATTTAAATATATTGTTTGAGCCAGCAAGCAGTACGATAGATAAAGAAATGTATGGTGAAAATTTAGATCAAGTTTTTCAATTGCTAAAATCTAAACCTGATTTGAGTATCATAATTGAAGGACATACAGATAAGGTTGGACGCGAAAGCTATAACAAAGACTTATCTCTTAAACGAGCAGAGGCAGTAAAAAAATATTTTATTAATCTTGGTGTAAATGCAAATAGAATAGAGACAAAAGGATATGGTTGGTCAATACCTGCTTATCCCTATATCAATGGTAAAAACGAAAATGCACTAAATAGAAGAATTACACTGAAACTCAAATAACTAATTAATGAGAAAAAGACTATAATTTATTTTTCGTAATTAAATATAGGGCTCATAATAAATTATTACATGCTGAGCTTTTTAGCATATTTCCAATATCAATTGAGGTATTTATAATTAAAAGGATCTCACTGGAATAGCAAAATAATTCATGCTTTTTGGAGCAGCACCTGTAGTTCTACCCGCATAAATGTATAAGGAAAAATAAAACACTTATTTTTTTGCATATCAAATTCAAGTCTGGAAATAGATCTTGCTGACCTAATAACAATAATTGAAAATTAATAAACCAAAAAAGCACCAAAATATGCAAATATCCTGGTGTTTATTGGTAGAGACTATAGGACTGTTATCGAATATTTCTATTTCTTGATAATCTTAAGATATTCTGATCCATATTCAGAAATAACTTCCGCAAAATATACACCTTTATCCCACTTGGATAAATTAAGTGA
>Ga0206682_10001093_pt1 | contig 27228 bp, 27 predicted proteins | sample M240m12015metaG_FD_155444 | JGI IMG/M metagenome (GOLD analysis project Ga0206682, IMG submission 155444) | Ammonia-oxidizing marine archaeal communities from Monterey Bay, California, United States - M2 40m 12015 | ecosystem: Environmental > Aquatic > Marine > Intertidal zone | place: USA...
ACAGCTAAAGCATTTTCACAAGGAGCTCTTGGGGATTATGGTGGAAAGTTAGTAGCCATTGCATTGCTTTTATTTGCTTTTTCTACAGCAATAACTTGGTGCTACTACGGAGATAGGTCAACAGCATATATATTTGGTGAGAAAGGTGTTTTTTGGTACAGAAATTTCTATGTTCTATGTTTTATTTTAGCTGCTGTTATAGATACAACAATAGTATGGAATATTGCATATGTTGTAGTAGCTTTAGTTTCTATTCCAAATTTAATAGCGCTTTTTGTTTTAAGGCATGAAGTGAAAGATTTAACCAATGAATTTATAAAAGAAAACTAATATAATATTTTTTTTAAAACAACCTCTTAACAATGAAGTTAAATATCCTGAGTTTTTTGTCTCTTACCCTTCTTATATCTTGTGGTGGAGGAGGTGGTGGAGGATCATCCGACCCGGATCAGACAATTACCATCAACCCTATAATCAATTCATTTATATCTTCCTCTAGTTCTATTACAGTTGGTAATTCTGTTGATTTAACTTGGACTACAACAAATACTATTAGCTGCAGTGCAAGTGGTGATTGGGATGGAACTAAATCTCTATCAGGTTCAGAAAATTTAGTTTTATCTGATGTAAAAACATACACTTTTACTTTAACTTGCAGAGGAGAAGATCCACAAAATACAACATCTAAGTCTATTGATGTTGAGGTTTCATCAATTGATAGTTCAGATATTTATAGCGAAGATAAATCTTCTTACTGTAAAGATCCTCTTAATGATTCATCAGATTACTGGTTAGAAAATTTTGATTCAGATGTTTTAGATGCTGATACATTTACTTATCAATTAGGTAATGGTTTTAATGCTAGTGATGGCTCTTGGGTGAGCGGTTGGGGTAACAGTGAGCTTCAATACTATACAGGTCCTGGAGAGGGATATGCAAAAAATTACAACGCATCTTTAAATTCAACAGAAAATCTATTTATAGAAGATGGCTACCTTAAAATCCAACCTATATTTAATGACAGCGATATTTTCCAAGATCCATTTTGTGCTGACGGAAGTTGTTCTTATGAATGGCCACATACATCAGCAAGAATTATTACTTCATCAAAGAAAATTTTTGAAAAACCATCTCGTATTACGATATGTTTTAAAGTCCCTGATGGTACTGGACATTGGCCAGCATTATGGATGCTTCCACAAGGTTTTATTGAAGGTACAAAATCGTGGCCTACTGATGGTGAAATAGACTTAATGGAAGCCAGAGGTAGAGTTGCAAATGAAATTGGGTCGACTCTTCATTTTGGAAATTCACTGAATAGAGTAATGATCAACAAATCCGAAACAGTTCCAAATTCAGTTAATTTTCAAGATAAATTTCATTCTGTAACATTTGAATGGAGAGAAAATTCTATAAAAATGTATTTAGATACACAAGAATCACCATTCTATGATGAATCGTCAGATTCAACTGAATTTAATAATAACTATTATCCGTTTAATGAAAAATTTTACTTATTATTAAATGTTGCATCTGGTGGAGATTTTGACACGTTCGGTGTAGATACTTCTATGTTTTGTCATGATAATGAATGTTCTAACCTAGAAGACCCAGATAGGGGGAGGTTAGTAATTGATTATATTGAATATAAATCTATTGATTAATACTTCTTTCATATAGTTTATCGGTGACATCTTTCATAGTTTTATTTTGAGATCTTAAAAGAACCAATAAATGGAAAACAAGATCTGCAGCTTCTTCTATAATTCTTCCATCATTTGTTACTGCTGATATGGCTGTTTCACCAGCTTCCTCATTTACTTTTTTTGCAATTTCTTTAACTCCTTTATTAAAAAGGCTGACTATGTATGAATCAGTATTAGTAGATGCAGCTCGCTCATCTATTATTCCCTCAAGTTTTTTAATCATATCTGTACACAGCAATTTATCATCAAAACACGATGTAGTACCTGTGTGACAGGTAGGTCCAAGAGGCAAAGCCTTAACTAATAATGTATCTTTATCACAATCTAAGCCAATATCACTAAGCATTAACTTATTACCTGACTCTTCTCCTTTTGTCCAAAGCCTATTTTTTGATCTACTAAAAAAAGTAACTTCAAAGCCAATATCACTAAGCATTAACTTATTACCTGACTCTTCTCCTTTTGTCCAAAGCCTATTTTTTGATCTACTAAAAAAAGTAACTTCACCCGACTCTATAGTTATCTTTAATGAGTCTTTATTCATGTAACCAACCATCAATACAGATGAGGTTGTATTATCTTGAATTACAGCAGGTATTAAGCCTCTGTCATCCCATTTAATATTGTTATAGTCCATATTATTTCCTTATATTTATATTTCTTTTAATAAGATAGTTTTTTAGATCTTGAATTGGAATATCATTTGAATGAAACACAGAAGCTGCTAATGCTCCGCTTATATTTGTTTTATAGAAGACATCATAAAAATCTATTTTTGAGCCAGCACCACCAGAAGCAATTAAAGGAACCTTTATAGAGGTCTTTAAATAATTTAATTGCTTAATATCATAACCATTTTTAACTCCATCTTGGTTCATGCAATTAAGAACAATTTCTCCAGCACCAAGGTCTTGAATTTGTTTAATCCAATCTTTAGTCAATATTTTAGTATTAGTTCTGGTTTTAATATCACCAGTTTTTGAATAAATAAAATATTTACCATCAATTTCCATTGAATCAATTCCAACTGTTACGCATTGGCTACCAAAAGCCTTTGCTAAATCTTGAATAAGTAATGGATTCTCTATAGCAGGGCTATTTATAGAAACTTTATCTGCTCCAGAATTTAGAATTATTCTAGCGTTTTCAACATCATTTATGCCGCCAGCTACACAAAATGGAATATTTATATTTCTTGAAATTTCTTCAACCCATTTTTTAGAGACCAGTACATCCTTTGTGCTTGCGCTAATATCATAAAAAACAAGCTCATCTGCACCCTCATCAGAATATTTTTTTGCCATATCAATAATAGAGCCTACTTTTTTGTGGTTCAAAAATTTAATACCTTTGACAACAACGCCATCTTTAACATCAAGGCAGGGTATGATTCTTTTAGTTAGCATTTATTAACTCATTCAAAGTTACTTTATTTTCATATATAGCTTTTCCAATCACACACTCATGACTTCCAATCTCTATGAGATTTGAAATATCATTAATACCACCAATACCTCCCGATGCGATTAGGCTAAGACTTTTATCTAAAAGGAGTTTTTTATATATATGTAGATTAGGGCCTTCCAAAGTTCCATCTTTTGAAATATCTGTAACAAGAATATTTTTAATCCAATTATTAGTTCTAAGATAATCAAAAATATTTATTCTTGTATTTTCAGTCCATCCATTAACAAATAACATAGGTTCATTTTTTATGTTCACAAAATCTAAACCAAATACTATTCGGTCTGATATATTTTGTTCTTTTATTTGATTAAGGAAATGACTATTTTTTATTGCGGCCGTTCCAACAATTAACCTATCTACACCAATTTCAAATAAGTTATTTATTGTCTCTATTGATCTTATACCACCACCAACCTGAATTTTAATAGATTCAATATTTGCTATGGACTTAATAAGAGATAAGTTTTTATTCTTTCCAGAGAGTGCAGCGTCCAAATCAACGATATGTATATATGAAAATCCTGCATCTTTAAATTTTCTAACTTGTTCTAACGGACTATTTGAGTAAATTGTTACATCATCAAAGTTTCCTCTTAAAAGTCTTACACATTTACCATCAAGAATATCTATAGCTGGAATTATTTTCATATTTGATTGATAAAGTATTTAAGAAATAACTCACCAGCAGTAGATGATTTTTCTGGATGAAATTGACATCCTATATAATTTTTTTTTCTTACTATGCTGGTTATTTTATTAATATAGCTAGAAGTACCAAAGCATTCCTCTGTGTTACTTGAGTAATAACTATTAGCAAAATAATAATGATTACTTATAGCTTTAAATTCATCTATACCATCAACATAATTCCATCCCATTTGTGGTACAGGTTGAGAATCAGATTTGAATTTTTTTATTTTACCCTTAATAAGGCCGAGACAATTAGTATTGTCTTCTTCTGAATAATCAAATAAAACATGCATACCAATACATATCCCAAGTGTTAACTTATTTGTATTGCATATAAATTCATCTAGCTTCTTATCTGTTAAATAACTCATTACCACACCAGCAGAACCAACCCCTGGAAGTATAAAAGCATCCTTTGTTTTTAATACATCAATGTTTGAAGAAACCTCAGCATCCACATTTATTCTTTTTAGAGCATATTTAATAGAATTAAGGTTTGCGCCTCCGCAGTCAACAACTCCAATGTTCATAAAATACCTTTTGTTGATAAAACTTTTGAATTGTTAACTGTTAAGGCCTTATGCAGTGCTCTAGTAAAGCTTTTAAATGTTGCCTCAACTATATGATGAGAATTTTTACCATCTGTTGTTATATGACAAGTAAAACCAAGAGTATTAACAAACGAAATAAAGAAATGCTCAAACATTTCTGATGGAAAGTCACCTATATATTCATTTAGTTTAGGGTAGGACATTTTTAATAATGCACGAGAGGCCATATCTATTGAAACAGAAGAAATAGTCTCATCCATAACAAGAGTTTCATTTGAAGAGTATCTTTCTATATTTGATCTTTTTCCAATGGCTTCTTTAAATGCCTGCCCAAGTGCTATTGCAACATCTTCTATCGTATGATGCTCGTCTATATCTAAATCACCTATTGCCTGAATAGTTATATCAAATGACCCATGCTTAGAAAATTGTTCAAGCATATGATCAAAAAACTTGAGGCCAGTATTTATATTGTATTTACCAGAACCATCAATATCTAAATTAATGTAAATATTTGTTTCTTTTGTAGATCTTTTAATAAATGATGATCGTTGAATGCTTGAATTAGAAACGTATTTTTCTCGAATACTAACAGCATTTGCGTGACCATCAAGTTTTTCAGCATTTGCTAATATTTTTACTGTTTCCGCTAGATTAGCAAAACCTTGGGGTGAGGCAGTCTGAAAGGATAATGTTTTGCCAAAGTCAGAAACCGATAGACCAGAGTATGTTTTTGCATATCCTGCAGTTGGAAGAGTGTGGTTTGATCCCGAAGCGTAATCACCAAATGATTCAGGCGAAAAATTTCCGCAAAAAATTGAACCAGCGTTTTGAATATATGTTGAGTATTTTACAAAATCTGAATCTAATAATATTAAATGCTCAGGTGCATTTGTATTTATACATTCAATAATTTGATCATCATTTTTAGCTTTTATAAATAATAAATTTGTAATACTTTCATTCAAAATTGAATATCTAGAAAGTAATTTTATTTGAACTGATATCTGTTCTTTTACTTTACTTATAAGATTTTTATTTTTTGATATAAATACAGCTTTAGCATCATCACTGTGTTCGAGTTGAGATAGCAGATCTGCAGCAATAATATCAGCTTTTGAAATATCATCCGAGACAACATAAACTTCGCTAGGACCGGCCGGCATATCTATAGGTGTATGGTTGTTGATTAGTTTTTTTGCTTCGTTGACATATTGATTACCTGGACCAAATATTTTTAGGCACTTAGGAATTGTTTCAGTCCCATAAGCCATTGGGAATTGTTTCAGTCCCATAAGCCATTGAAAAAATAGCCTGAGAACCACCAACTTTAAATATATTTTCTATATTTAATAATTTTGCTACCCAAAGTATTGTTGGATCAATTTTTCCATTTTTATCTGGTGGCGTACAAATAATAATATCAGTACAACCTGCAATTAAAGCAGGTATTGCTTGCATTAACAGTGAGCTAAACAAGGGAGCAGAGCCGCCTGGTATATATAAACCAACTCTATCAATAGGCTTAAACTCAGTCCAAAGTGTTACCCCGGGGGTTGTTTCTACTTTATTTAATCCTAATGATTGAAGTTGGTTTTCGTGATATTTTTTAATATTAGAGTAAGCAATTAATATAGCTGATTTTAAAGAATCATTAATTGCACTTTCAGATTCAGTTAATTCTTTTTTTGAAACCTTAAGTTTCTTTAAAGGTTTCTCATTTAATATTAAAGAGATATTACGAATTCCATTATCACCTTCGTTCAAAATAATTTTTTCAAACTTTCTTATGGTACTTGTTACTTTTTTTGATGAAGGTTGAATTTTTTTTAAATCAAGACTCATATTCGATTTGTTTAGAATAATATCTTTCATTATTAATTAAGTATTTTTTCAACTGGCATAACCAGGATTGATGAAGCGCCTTTATTTTTTAATTTTTCCATTGTTTCCCAAAAAATTGGCTCTTGACATAAAGCATGGATTGCCACTTTATTGTTGTCTTCTAAGGGGATTATTGTTGGTGATTCAGACCCTGGTAATAATTTGCATATATCTTTTACATTTTTAGTTTCTGCATTAAGCATTACATATTTACTCTCAACAGCATTAATAACGCCATTCATCCTACTGATAACTTTTTCAGCAATATAAATTTTATTCTTTGAAAGCTTCTTATTTTTAATTAAGACTGCTTGAGATTCCATAATAACTTTGATCTCATTAAGGTTATTAGCCTCTAAAGTGGCTCCTGAAGAAACTAAATCACATATACAGTCTGACATTCCAATATATGGTGTAAGTTCAACAGAGCCGTGGATATTAGTAACACTAGCCTTTATATTATTATCATCAAGATATTTTTTTAGTATGTTTGGATAAGACGTAGCTATTTTTTTATTAGCTAATCTCATATTTTTCTTATTATTTGGCGCTGCAATAGATAATCGACATTTTGAAAATCCTAAGTCTAATACTTTAAGTGTATTATTTTTTTTATATAGAGTTTTCTCAACCAGAACATTCTCTCCAACAATAGCAAGGTCAGCATCACCATTTGAAACTAAAGAGGGGATATCATCATCTCTTACAAAAAGTATGTCTATAGGCAGGTTATTAGATTTTGCTAATAGCTTGTCACCTTTTGCAGTGAAGTTGATTCCTGATTTTTTAATAAGATCTTTACTTTGATCAGACAACCTTCCACTTTTTTGAATAGCAATAGTTAATCTATTTTTCATTATTAATCCTTTTTAATATTTTTTGATAACCTTTATATGGTTCATTTGTTAAAAACCTTGCAACTCTTGTAATAGTGGTTGTACTAGCATTTAGCTTAGATGCAATTTCTCTATATGACATCTCATCTTTATATAATAATTGAGCAACTGCCCAGCGCTCATTCATAGCTTTTAATTCTGCAGGTGTACAAAGATCATTTAGAAATTCACTTACTTCTTTATTATTTTTTAATAGCAATAATGCTTCATTTAGATTTTTCATGTGTCGTAGTGTATTACTATGATGTAACAAAGTAAACAAAAAATATTAGGTTTATTTTTTCTCTTTTATTTCATTTTTGTAAGAACAGAAACAATCTCAAGGTGGGATATAAAGTCTTTTAACATTTTTATATCTTTTACATAAGTTTCATAATTGCATGATATATAAATAATATTAGTAAACTTTTCTAATGTTGTGATTACATCTTCACCAAGACCTGATCTTGGAGGGTCAACCAAAACATGTGAAAATTTATAGTTATTGATATTTATACCATTCATTCTTCTAAATATTTTTCCATTAAATGCTTCAGATACTTCTTCTGCAGATAGTCTTGCAAAATTAATATTATCTATTTTATGTTCATCAATAGATCTCGAAATACATCTAATTGACTGCCTGTTACTTTCTGTTGCAAAAATATTATTAAAAATAGACGAGAAGGGTACTGTGAATGTTCCTGAACCACAATAAAGTTCAAGTAAGTCTTGTGGGGATTCTACAAATTCTATAGCTTTATCAATCATCCTTGGCATATGAAAGTGATTTGGTTGATAAAATGACTGGTCTGTTTGATATAAATATTTGTTCGAAGTTTTAATTAAATCACTTAATAATTCATCTCCAGTAGAAAACAATTCTTTTTTTGCTCTAATGTTAATATCTATATTTAACAATTCAGACAGTTTCAATGCATGCTCTTTTAAATCTGGGTTTATTGGCTTGTGATAAATTAAAGTGATTAATAAATTATTATTTGAGTTAGTTCTAAAATTTACTTGAAATAATTTTTTGTAAAGTTGTTCTTCTAGGTTTATAGAATCTAGTAATAAAGGCATTATGTTTTGAATTACTGGTCTTGCTATATGAAACGAACGCAAGTTAATTCTTTTACCAGTTGAATCAAACATTGTATAAAAACCATTTTTATACCCAAATTCACATCGAGATCTGTAACTATTTGCTGGACTATGATTTATTACAATATCATCTTTATATTGATTACCAATTAACTCAATGGCTTTTTGAAATTTATCCATTTTATTGAAGTATTGTTGCTGTAATAAAATATATTAAACCAATAAATGTTATATTAAGTACAAGGAATAAGATGATTAGTTTCACTAAAGTAACTTTTTTAAGATCATTCTCTAGTTCAGCTTTAGACCTCACTCCGATTAATGAATATAATATTCTTTTTAACCACATACTATGACCGAAATAATTAATATTACTAAATCAGCAGAAGAATACCTTTCAAATTTATTGAAGGAAAAGAATGAAAAAAATCTTTCTGTGAGAATTTTTATATCTGATCCTGGCACACCTAAAGCTGAAACTTGCTTGGCATATTGTAAACCAGATGAAGCAGAACCAGATGATGTAATTATTGAATTAGATTTAATGAATGTTAATGTTGAAAAAAGAAGTATTCCTTTTCTTGTTGATGCAGAAGTTAACTTTGACAATGATACATTTGGAGGACAACTAACCATAAAAGCTCCTAATGCACGATTGCCCAATATTTCACCAGATAGCCCTCCAGAAGATAGAATTAATTACGTAATTTATAATGAAATAAATCCAATGCTTGAATCTCATGGCGGTGAAGTTAGCCTGGTTGAATTTACTAATACAGGTGTCGCTGTGCTGCAGTTTGGCGGAGGTTGCCAGGGATGTGGCATGGTTGACGTTACTCTTAAAGATGGTATCGAAAAAACTTTAATCGAACAAATTCCAGAGCTAAAATCTGTAAAAGACTCAACCGATCATTCGTTTGACGATAACGCCTTTTATAAAAATTAAATTTGCTTAACAGAGACAATCACTCCAAAAAGAGGGTGATCAAAATAATGGATTTCGTTGTTAAAAATTCTCTTTTTTTCGTTTATAAATATATTTAATTCTTCATCAAAAAATTCTGTTGAATCAATATTTATTTTGATATCTTCATATTTAACGTACTCATTCTTATCATTCAGACTAATATTAATATCAAGTTCATCATCTAATTTTTTATTTAATATATTTTGCTTAATAAGCTTATTTTTATAGTTAGATATATATGATGTTGATTCTAAAATTGTTGGCTTTGATTTTTTTCTTCCTAGATAAGCATTTAATTCAATATGCATAAATCTATTTCTATAAAATTTTATAAAATAGCCATAATTCTTATTTAGATCTTCTTCATAAAGATAAATCGAATTTTCTAAATTTGGTATATTTTGGATCCAGCTATAACTATTTAAAATTTCATAATTATTAGATGCGAGCATCTTTTTTTTAAGTTTATTTAATATTTCTAAATTTTTATTTTTTTTAAACCACAGCCCCGGATTTGTTGCGATATTTGGTGACTCTTCGAGTTGTTTATTATTTTTACTGCTCTTAATAGAAATACTTTCAAGCAATTTAGAATACCAAAATTTTCTAGGAGCTTGATTAATATTAATTAATATCTCATTACTTGCAAAGTTAATTACTTTTTCGTTTGGAAGGTCTAATTTGTTGTTAAATTCTTCTTTTGGATTTTGGTTTAAATGTTTAAATATTATGAACTCAATTTCATATTGGTTAAGTTCTGTAGAATGAATAGATAAGCATATAAAAAGAGGTCCAATTAAAAGGAATGCGTTATTAAATAATTTCATTTAAAAGGTTAAATACCATCTCCCTTCTTTTTGTATTACTAGATTCATTAATATTTGAAATAAATTTATTATCTTTACTAATAGAGTAGTTATTTGGTTCGTTTGTTACAAGTGTTAATATTTTTTCAAATATCTCTTTTTTTATTTTTGTAGATAACAAAAGTGATGTCTTTGTTGAAGTTGAGTTTATTTTTAAAATCCCGATGTCTTTGTTGAAGTTGAGTTTATTTTTAAAATCCCACTTTCTTTTATTAACAATGCCATCCTTGCATTACTAATTAGATTTGCAACTTCTTCTGGTAATGCTCCACATCTATCTGCAAGGTTTGCACTAATTATATTAAGCTCATCTGTATCCTTAACATTATTTATTAATTTATATATTTTTAATCTTTCTAGTGCTGATGGAAGGTAACTATCACTAATATATGAAGAATCATAAAAATTAATCTCGGTTTGTATTAACTCTTTCTCATCATTGTTTTTAAATTTATCAAGTGCATTTTTAAGCATAGATAAGTACAAATTTATACCTACCGAATTAATATGGCCACTTTGCTTATCTCCGAGCATTTCTCCACCGCCACGTATCTCTAAATCCTCCTGTGCTCGCCACGTATCTCTAAATCCTCCTGTGCTATAAAAAAACCAGAACCAAGGGTTGATAACCTTATTATTGAATCTAATCGTTCTCTAGCTATCTTAGAAAGGTCAGGTACTGGTATTAAAAAATAACAATATCCTTGCTTAGACGACCTTCCAACTCTTCCTCTTAGTTGATGTAATTGTGATAGTCCAAAGTTTTGTGAGTCAATAATCATGATTGTATTTGCATTTGGAATATCTAAGCCCATTTCAACAATTGTGGTACATATTAGTACATCTAATTCTCCAACATCAAAACCGGTCATAACATCGCTGATTTCATTTTTATTTAGCTTGCCATGAGCTATACCTATATTAAGGTTAGGTAATAATTTATTAATCTCATCTTTCAATATTTTCATTTTTGAAATATCGTTTTGAACAACAAAGCATTGACCACCTCGTGATTTTTCACGAGAAATAGCCTCTTTTATTAATTGATGACTTTGAACTTTTAGAAATGATTTAATACTGACCCTATTTTTGGGAGCGGTATGTAAAAATGAAAATTCTTTTAAGCCAGAAAATATGAAATTCATTGTTCTTGGGATAGGTGTGGCGGACAAATATAAAATATGTATATTTTCTTGTTTATTTTTTATTACATCTTTTTGTTTAATACCAAATTTATGCTCCTCATCAACTACAAGTAATCCTGTATTTTTGAAATCTATACCTGATGAAAACAAAGCATGAGTTCCAATAATAATATCAACATTTTTATTATTGAATTCATTAATGCATTCTTTTTTGTTTATGGATTTTGTATGACGCGTTAAGAGCTTTATATTAACTGGAAATGATTTAAACCTATCAATAAATGATTCGAAGTGCTGATCTGCTAAAACTGTACTAGGACATAAAACTACAACTTGTTTTCCAGAATGAACGGTAATGTATGCTGCTCTCATTGCAACTTCAGTTTTACCAAAACCGACATCTCCACATAAAACTCTATTCATTGGTTTAATTAATCCAATATCTTTCCTAATAGAACTGATTGCTTCAAGTTGATCTTCGGTTTCAGTATATGGAAATTCTGAATTAAATTTATTAAATTCATTATTTTCTATTCTCAATACAGAGGATTGTGCGACTTGCCGCCTAGATTCAACATCTAGTATTTCTGCCGCATGATCATAGGCTCGTTTTGTAGCTTTCTCCTTATTTTTTAACCATTTTGTTGATGACAAGGAGTCTAAGAGCACATTATCCATTTCAATGTTTTTATGATATTTAGAGATAAGGTCTATGCTTCTAAGCGGAACATATAATGATTCATTTGATGAATATATTATTTTTATATATTCATTTGAGACGTCATTTGCACTAACGACTTCGAGTCCATCATATCTGCCAAGTCCATAGTTTTCATGAATCACAAGATCATTCCTTTCAAACATTAAACTTTTATCTTGTTTGGTTCTAAATGGTGAGCTTTTTTTAACATTCTCAACGAATGTATCAATATAAAATTCTCGATGAGCTATCAAAAGATTATTTTTTTTAGAAAAATATGGCCTTATAACAGAACAGTTAATTATATTTATACCAAACTTAGCATCATTGATATTTTTAATTTCATTTAAATTTGGTAAGAATTTTTTGATAAGTAATTCGTATTCACTACTTACAGAAGTAGCTAAAACTATTTTTAATTTTGTATATGAGTTAGTAGATTCAATTAAGGTATTAAAGTCTTTGAATGGCAATGGATTACTTTCATTCTCTGTAAATATTTTTATGGCATTGAGTTTATTAACAATCTCATCCTTTGGTATAAACATATCAATTGGTTTTAAAATTGGCCTTTGACTATCAATATTTTCATCTTCATACCTTTGGTCAATAACAGATTGATAATCATTGACTGTATCTAATAATTCATCTCCTATCTGTAAAAAAGAATAATGATTAAAAAGATCAAAGAAATCCGATTTAGATTTTAAAAATAGTGGAAGATATATTTCTGACCCTTCCGCGCTAATACCAGAATTTAGTTTCTGAAATATTTCACAATACCTTTCATCATTATCTTGAAAATACTCCCTCCAATTATCTTTAAATAATTTTATAGACACGTCATCAAGCGAAGGCAAGGATCCTTTTGATATATTAAAACTACTTAATCTTTCTATTGAAAGTTGAGAATCTGGATCAAAGTAACGTATTGATTCAATACGATCATCAAAAATTTCTATCCTAAGAGGCTGTTTATATATGGGTGTGTAAATATCAGCTATGCCGCCTCTTAGTGAATACTGATTTATTGAATCAATTCTATTTGTCTTTGTGTAATTAAGTGAATTTAAAATTTCTTCTAATTCTTTGATAGTTAATTTATCACCAATAGAAAATTTTTTGATTGAACATAGTTAATGTATCACCAATAGAAAATTTCTTGATTGAGCTAAAAAATCCTACTGTTGGATATATTTCAAATAGGTTCTTTACAGTAGTTATTAATATATTTTTTTTTGATGAAATAGAATTTAAGATTTTGAATCTTTCTATTAATATATTTTCTGGAACTGAGAAGTGATCGTAGGGCAATATCTCATTTTCTGAAAAGTAATTTATTTCATCTTTATTTAAAAATAAAGAAAGTTCTTTAGATAAATACTTAGCTTCCTTGTTATCCTTGACTATTAAACAAATTGATTCATTTTTTGTTTGATAATATTTGCATAATTCATATGCATTTGACTGATAAAATTTTTGAACCATAGAATATGTAAATTAGTTACAATTTTGAAGCGTTGTTTGTATAATATGCGGCGTATTCTATCAATCAATTATAAATAAAGGTAATTATGGATTTAAATTTTTCAAAAGAAGATATTCAATTTAGAGATGAAATTAGGGATTGGCTATATAACGGCGGCTATCCTGAGCACGTAAAATATAAACAAGATAACGATGAGCCACTTACACGTGAGGACATGGTTGATTTTCATAAAGCTGTTTCAGCAAAAGGCTGGATGGGCTATAACTGGCCTGTTGAATATGGCGGAACTGGTTGGTCTCCAACACAACTATATATTTATAACCAAGAATTTGGTAAAGCTGGATGTCCTCCTTTATTAGCTTTTGGTGTAAGTATGGTAGGTCCTGTTATTTATACTTTTGGTAACGAAGAGCAAAAGAAAAGGTTTTTACCAGATATTCTTGAATTTAATACTTGGTGGTGCCAGGGTTACTCCGAACCTGGTTCTGGGTCTGATTTAGCTTCGCTTAAAACTAAGGCTGTTCGTGATGGCGATCACTATATTATTAATGGGTCTAAAACATGGACAACTCTTGCACAAAGTGCTGACTGGATATTTGTGTTAGTAAGAACAGAGTCAACAGGAAAAAAACAAGAAGGTATTTCATTCATATTGGTTGATATGAAAACTCCAGGAATTGAAGTAAAACCAATTATCACTATTGATGGTGAGCATGAAGTTAATTCTGTATTTTTTACAGATGTAAAAGTTCCTGCCGAAAATATTGTAGGTGAAGAAGGTAAAGGTTGGACTTACGCTAAATTTCTTCTAGCTCATGAAAGATTTGGTATAGCAGCTGTTGGAGCTTCAATGAGAGAATTATCAAGACTTAAGGATGTGGTAAAAGAGCTAGATAGCCCTGAATTGGATAAAAAAGTTGCTGAGGTTGAATTATCTATTTCAGCTTTAGAGCTAACTGAGCTTCGTTTGTTATCTGCACTAGAGAATGGTGGTAACCCAGGAGCTGAATCTTCAATACTTAAGATTAAAGGAACTGAAATACAACAAAGGTTAACCGAAATATTTGTTGAAGCAGCTGGTGAGTATGCCTTAATGTATCCCGGCGCTCATGGATATGGATCAAATGACAAACCATCTGGACCAGAATTCGCTGCTGCATCACTATCAAAATATCTTAATATGAGAAAGACATCAATTTATGGCGGCAGTAACGAAATTCAAAAAAACATCATTTCAAAATTTGTACTAGGAGTATAGATATGAACTTAAATTATAGTGAAGAACAAACAATGCTTCGTGAACAAATTCAAAAATTTTGTGAATCTGAATATGATTTCTACAAAAGAGAAGACGTAGTTAAATCTGATAAAGACTTTGATGAAAATGTTTGGTCTCTATTTGCAGAACAAGGCTGGTTATCCATGCCATTTTCTGAAGAGTCTGGTGGATTTGGGTTTGGACCAGTTGAGCTATCAGTATTATTTGAAGAATTTGGGAAGGCTTTAGTAATAGAGCCTTATCTAGCTACTGTTGTTTTATCAGGTACTTTGCTAGACAAGTCAAACTTCTCCGATAAGACTGATGTTATTGAAGCTATATGTTCTGGTTCTATGCATGTTTCTTTAGCTTACGCTGAAGCTGCAAAATCATATGACTACAGCTCTCCTTCATGTGAAGTTTCGGACATGAAGTTAAATGGTACTAAAACTCTTGTTCTCAATGGATCAAATGCAGCTAAAGTAATTGTTACTTGTATGCATAATAACGAATTAGCGCTTGTCTTGGTTGATGCCAATTCTGATGGAATATCTCAAAATAATTTTGCAACTATTGATGGACAGTCTTGTTCTGAAATAACATTTGAAAATGTTGCTATATCTGAGGATTCTATTATTGCCTCAGGAGAAGAGGCTTCATTACTTTTAGCAGATACTTTAAATTTAGCTACTCTATGTGTTGGAGCAGAAGCGGTTGGATGTATGACGTCATGCTATCTTAAGACAGTAGAATATACCAAAGGAAGAGATCAATTTGATCAACCTATATCTAATTTCCAAGTTTTACAGCATAGAATGGTTGATATGTTTATTGAGAGTGAATTAGCAAAATCTTTACTTTTTAAAGCTATGTTAGAGGTTGATGCTGACTCGGATGAAAAATATAAACATGTTTCAGCTCTAAAAGCTCATGTAGGTAAATCTGGTAAGATATCTGCACAAGATGCTGTTCAGCTTCATGGTGGTATGGGTGTAAGTGAGGAAATGATGATTGGTCATTACTTAAAGAAAATGATATCTATTGATGCATTATTTGGTAATGCAGATCACCACTTAGGTTTATTTTCTAGTTAAAAAATTACTACACAAAAGTTGTTTCAAAAATAATGTATTTTATTAACACTTTTGTGTATTTTTTTAATGCTTTTATCTAATTTATTATCTAAAATAAACTCAATATCTAAATTATTTACATAAATATGTCAGCTACAAAAGATTCAACTTTTCAATCTACTAAACGACAAAATAGAATTCTTCCTGATGATTCTTTTGGTGATTGGAAGTGGAGAGAAGGCCTCGCTGAAATGATGGTACCTATAGTTGGCGATCTTTATAGAAATGGCATAAATGTATTAGTTTATGGAAAATCTCTTGTCAATCAATCACCGGTAGAAATAATGCGAGCTCATAGATTCGCAAGGCAATCCGATGATAATGAGCTCAGTGAGCTAGAAACTTTTCCTATCCTTCAATATCTATCTAATATTGAAATTGCTGATTGTGAGATAGATGTTGGTGAATTAGCAGTAAAATATCCTGATTTTGAATTATTAAAAAATGATGCAACAAATTTACCAGCATATATAAATACTGAATTAAAGGATGTTATTGGTAAATCATCTAATAGACCTGACAAACCTAGAGATATCGTTTTATATGGTTTTGGACGAATAGGTAGATTGGTTACAAGAATGATGATTCAAATGACTGGCCCTGGTAACTATTTTAGATTACGTGCAATGGTTATCAGAAAAGCTTCTGATGATGATATTTATAAAAGAGCAAGTTTGCTTTCTAGAGACTCAGTTCATGGCTCTTTTGATGGGACGGTAAGAGTTGATGAGGCTAACTCAGAGCTGGTTGTTAATGGGAATCCAATCAAAGTTATATACGCCTCTAAACCTACAGATGTTAACTATAGCGACTATGGAATTGAGAGCCCAATTGTTATCGATAATACAGGTGTATGGAGAGATGAAGATGGTCTTGGAGAACATTTAAAATCTGGAGCTTCTCATGCTCTTCTAACAGCCCCTGCGAAAGGTGATATTAAGAATATAGTTTTTGGTATTAATGATGATATTTTAGAAGATGACTCAATAGTCTCAGCAGCTTCGTGCACAACTAACGCCATAGTCCCAGTTCTTCAAGTTGTTAAAGATAAATATGGTATAAGTGGTGGTCATATAGAGACAGTTCATTCATATACTAATGATCAAAATTTAATTGATAATTTTCATAAAGGAGATAGAAGGGGTAGAGGAGCACCATTAAATATGGTTATCACTTCAACAGGAGCAGTTGCTGCTGTTGCTAAAGTTATACCCGACTTAGCTGGCAAATTAACTGGAAATGCTATTCGGGTGCCTACACCTAATGTTAGTTTGGCCATACTTTCTTTAGTTTTAAATAATGAAGTTACCAAAGAATCATTAAATAACTACCTTAAATCAATGGCTTTTCATTCAAAATATAGAGAAATCATTGGTTTTGTAAATTCCCCTGAAATCGTTTCAACAGACTTTTATTCAAGCCCATTCGCATCAATTATTGATTCACAAGCTACTATTACAAGTGGAAATAGAGTCACTCTTTATTGTTGGTATGACAATGAGTATGGATACTCTAAACAGGTAATAAATTTAACAAAGAAAATAGCTAATATAAAGCTTCAAAGATTGCCTAAACCAATTCAATAAAACTATAGAATCCATAAGGTTTTAGATTTATAATCACCCCGTTTTTAATTGTTTATTCATCTTTAGGACATTGCACGCGTGATTAAGATAAAAAAAGGTTTAAATCTCCCTATATCGGGCAAACCTTCCTCTGTAATTACTGACAAACCAACCGTTAATTCTGTTTCATTATTATCTAACGATTTTGTAGGCATGAAACCAACAATGCTTGTTAAAGTTGGAGATAGTGTAAAGGTTGGTACCAAAGTATTCGAAGATAAAAAAAATCCTGGTATTTTCTTCACATCACCAGCTGGTGGAACCATTTCATCAATAAACAGGGGAGATAAAAGAAAATTTTTATCTATTGAAATAGATGTTGATCAAAATGAGGAATTTATTTCATTTGATTTTGAAAATAACAAAAATAGTTTAAAGAACTTATTCATTGAATCAGGTTTGTGGAATATATTTAGAACAAGACCTTTTAATAGAACGCCTTCGGTTTCATCATCACCTGATTCGCTATTTATTAATTGTTGTGACACTAATCCTTTGTGTATTGATCCGTATGACATTATAAAAGATGATAGTGAAAACTTTGAATTAGGTCTAAATACACTAAAAACTATTTTTGATTGTCCTATTCATTTGAGTTACCAGAATGATAAATTTAATACCAATGTTGATGGAATAAACTATCATCAATTCTGTGGTCCACATCCAGCTGGCTTGGTAAGTACTCAAATTAGTGCTATTGATCCAGTGAACATTAACAAAGTAGCATGGGCTGTTGGTTATCAAGACATTATTTCAATTGGCCATTTAATATCCACTCACAACATTAGAACGCATAAAACAATCTCTCTTTCTGGTCCTGCTGTCAATGAGCCTTCATTAATTAAAGCTCGTATTGGAGGGAATTTAGATCAAATGACTGCAGGAAAAATTAAAGAAAACTCTAGAGTTATATCAGGATCAATTATTTATGGTCATAAATCCGAGGGTGTGATGAGTTATTTGGGTTTTTATGATAATCAAATTTCTGTAATTCCAGATATAGCGAATGATATCTTTATGAACTGGCTGATGCCAGGTGATAAATTACATTCTAAACTTAATGTTTTTCTATCAGCCTTTAAGAGACCTCAGGATTTTATTTTTAACACATCAGTTAATGGCGGTAATAGAGCTATAGTTCCAATTTCTTCTTATGAAGAGGTAGTACCAATGGATATCTTAGTTACTCAGTTACTTAAAGCATTAGTTGTATCTGATATTGAGATGTCAGTTGATTTAGGAATGTTAGAATTAGCACCTGAAGATCTTGCTCTGTGTTCTTATGTATGTCCTAGCAAATATGATTATTCATCAATATTGCTAGATAACTTAAATAAATTATATTTAGAGCAATGAAAATCTTAAGAAACTATATAAATTCTGTAAAACCTAACTTTATAGGCGAGGGTAAGCACTCAAAATGGTTTCCTTTATTTGATGCCGTTGAAAATCTATTCTTTTCTACTCAAACAAAAACATCAAATCCTGTTCATGTTCGAGATGCAGTTGATATCCAAAAAGTAATGGTTACTGTTTGGTTGGCAACTTTTCCAGCCATGTTTTTTGGAATGTATAATCTTGGTTCTCATTCACTTGAGTATCTAGAATCTATTAATCAAGCAAATACCGGAGATTGGCATCATTATATTGTTAGTTTTGTTGGTTATGATTCCTCAAGTTTTTTTGCAAAAATGTGGTTTGGTGCATCATACTTTATGCCGATTTATATCACAGTTTTTGTTGTTGGTATTGGTTGGGAGGCCGTATTCGCAATTGTAAGAAAACATGAAATTAATGAAGGTGCCTTTGTTTCTACAATTTTATTTTCTTTAAGTTGTCCTCCAGATTTGCCTTTATGGCAGGCAGCTATGGGTATAACTTTTGGTCTTGTTATAGGAAAAGAGATCTTTGGTGGTACTGGTAAAAATTTCCTTAATCCTGCGTTAACTGGAAGAGCATTTCTATATTTTGCCTATCCTTCACAAATATCAGGAGATAAAGTCTGGATAGCAGGTCTAGCAGATAATAATATAGTTGCAGAAGGTTACAGTGGTGCAACTGCTCTTGGTGTTGCTGCTGAAAATGGAATGCCAGGGATACTAAATCAATATACTTGGATGGATTCTTTTTTAGGTTTTATTCCAGGATCTGTTGGAGAAACTTCTGTTATTGCAATTGGTATAGGCTTAATAATTCTTCTAGTTACTAAGGTGGCATCCTATAGAATTATTCTTGGGACCTTAGCAGGTATGATCTTCATGTCTTCACTATTAAATATAGTTGGTTCAGATACTAACCCAATGTTTTATGTTCCATGGTACTGGCATGCTGTTATAGGTAGTTTCGCCTTTGGTTTGGTATTTATGGCAACTGAGCCTGTCTCTGGTTCTGGTACTAATGCAGGAAGGTGGATATATGGTATTGTTATTGGCATAACCGTAATTCTTATAAGAGTTATTAATCCAGCATTCCCTGAAGGTATGATGCTAGCTATATTATTTGCAAATTTATTAGCTCCAGTGATAGATCATATGGTTGTTATGTCAAATATAAAAAGAAGGAGGGCATTAATAAATGAATGATTCAGTTACTAAAACTCTTGGAGTTGCATTTGTAATATGTCTTGTTTGTTCGTTAGTTGTTTCATTTGCAGCAGTTAGCCTTCGAGATTTACAAAAAGAAAATGCAACCAATAATCAAAGTATAAAGATACTTCAAGCTGCAAAAATTTATGATTCTTCTGTGGATGTAAAAACTCAATTCAATAAACTTGAAATGAAATACGTTGATTTTAACACTGGAAAAATTTTAGATTCATATGAAAATTTTATAATAGAAGATTATGACCAGCTTAAATCTACAAGAAATCCAAATCTTTCAACAGCCTTGAGCGCTTCAGAAGATATTGCAATCATTAAAAATCGAGAAAATGTCGGTAAATTTTTTATAGTTAGAAATGAAGATTCATCCATTGATAAACTAATATTACCTATTAGAGGTTATGGATTATGGGGTACTCTTTATGGATATATGGCAATAGAAGAAGACTTTAATACTGTTGCAGGGCTTGAATTTTATGATCATAAAGAAACACCTGGTCTTGGTGCTGAGGTTGATAATCCAAGATGGAAAGATTTATGGCCTGGAAAGAAGATATATCAAAACAAGGAAGTAAAACTCACAGTTATGAAGGGTAAGGTTCCATCAGATGACATAAATATAGATTACAGAGTAGATGGGCTTTCAGGAGCAACTTTAACAAGTAGAGGTGTTACAAATATGATTACCTACTGGTTTGGTGAATCAGGTTATTCTAAATTATTTGAAGAGTTGAGCTATGAGTCTTAAAAGGTACAAGGAAGTCATATTCAAACCTCTTATTGAGGAAAACCCAATAACACTTCAAATTCTGGGTATATGTTCTGCACTTGCTGTTACAAATAACCTTTCAGTAACTATGGTCATGTGTATTGCCTTAACTACAGTAGTATCTTTTTCAAATTTATTTATATCCTTAATAAGAAACTATATACCCAGCAGTATTAGAATTATTGTACAAATGACTATTATAGCTTCCCTTGTTATTGTTGTTGATGAGTTGCTGAAAGCATATAGCTATGAAACCAGTAAAAAATTATCTGTTTTTGTTGGGTTAATTATTACAAATTGTATTGTTATGGGAAGGGCTGAAGCATTTGCCATGAAAGAGAAACCACTACTAAGCTTTTTTGATGGTCTTGGTAATGGTTTAGGTTATAGCATTATTTTAATTGGCGTAGCATCTATTAGAGAATTGTTTGGTTCAGGAACATTATTTGGTTTTGAGATATTGCCGTTAGTATCTAATGGTGGATGGTATATGGGTAATAATCTTCTTTTGTTACCACCAAGCTCATTTATTATTATTGGTTTATTTATATGGGCAATAAGGTCTTATAGACCCGCACAAGTCGAAGAGGATGATTTTGTTGTATCAAAGCATTCAACTGCGCCTGATCTTACTAAGAGAGAATTAAATGTTTGAACATTATCTTAATATATTCATAACAACTGTTTTCATTGAAAACATTGCTTTATCTGTATTTCTTGGAATGTGTACTTTTATTGCTATTTCAAAAAAAATAGAAGCTGCAATGGGTCTTGGTATAGCTGTTATTGTTGTTTGCTTAATAACAGTCCCTCTCAACAATCTAATTTATAACTTTGTACTAAGAGAGGATGCTTTAGTATGGGCTGGAATAGAAGGAACTGATTTAAGGTTTGTCTCACTGATTAGTTATATAGGTGTTATTGCAGCTGTTGTTCAAATTCTAGAGATGTTTTTAGATAAATATGTACCTGCTTTATACAATGCTTTAGGAGTTTTTCTCCCTTTAATAACAGTAAATTGCGCTATTTTAGGTGCATCTCTATTTATGATAGAAAAGGATTTAATGTTTGGCGAGAGTGTTGTGTATGGTCTTGGTGCTGGTTTTGGTTGGGCTATGGCCATTGTTATACTTGCTGGTATAAGAGAAAAGCTTAAATATTCTGATATCCCGGAGGGCCTTAAAGGATTGGGAGCTACATTTATTATTGTTGGTTTGATGAGTTTTGGTTTTATGTCATTCGGTGGAATTTCACTTTAGGAAGGATTTAATATTATGCAGATAGATTTGATACTTGGAGTTGTTGCCTTTTCAGGAATTGTTCTAGCGCTTGTTGGTGTGATTATTGGTGCAAGATCCCAGCTTGTTAGTACAGGTGATGTCTCTATAGAAATAAATGGTGATTCTGACAATCCTCTTGTAGTGCCTGCGGGCTCAAAGTTACTTCAAACTCTAGCTGAAAATAAAATTTTCTTATCATCAGCATGTGGCGGTGGTGGAACTTGTAGTCAATGCAAATGTGTTGTTGTTGATGGCGGGGGCTCTATCTTACCAACAGAAGAATCACACTTTAATTCAAGAGAAAAAAATGAAGGTTGGAGACTTTCATGTCAGGTAGCAGTAAAAAATGATATGAAGATTGAAGTTCCAGAAGAAATTTTTGGAGTAAAAGAATGGGAGTGTGAGGTTGTTTCAAATGATAATGTTGCTACCTTTATTAAAGAGTTAGTTCTTAAGCTTCCTGAAGGTGAAAATGTAGATTTTAAAGCTGGTGGCTATGTTCAGCTTGAAGCTCCTGCTTATGAGATAGATTATAAATCTTTTGATATTCAAGAGGAATATCATGGTGATTGGAATCATTTTAAGATCTGGGATAATAAAGCTGTAAATCTTGAGCCAGTTATCAGAGCTTATTCAATGGCAAATTATCCTGAAGAGAAGGGTATTATAAAATTCAATATAAGAATTGCTTCTCCGCCCCCAGGTACAGACTTTCCTCCTGGTGTCATGTCTTCATGGACATTTAATTTAAAACCAGGGGATAAGGTTAAAGTATTTGGTCCATTTGGTGAATTTTTTGCAAAAGAAACTGCAAATGAGATGGTGTTTGTTGGTGGTGGGGCTGGCATGGCACCGATGCGATCTCATATATTTGATCAATTACTAAGAATCAATACAGATAGAAAAATTACTTTTTGGTATGGCGCTAGAAGTTTGAAAGAAATGTTTTATGTCGATGAATTTAATGATCTAGCAGAAAAATATGATAACTTTGAGTGGCATGTAGCTCTATCTGATCCACAAGCTGAGGATGATTGGGATGGTGACACAGGATTTATTCATAATGTTTTATATGAAAATTATCTAAAAAATCATGAGGCCCCAGAAGACTGTGAATATTATATGTGTGGTCCTCCAATGATGAATAAGGCAGTTATAGATTTATTATTAAATATTGGAGTTGAACCAGAAAATATTGCCTTAGATGATTTTGGTGGTTAGTTAAAAAAATTGTTTAGTAGGTATATTCTTTCTAAATTTCTAGCTTTGTTTGTTGGGCTAATCTGCATATATCTAGCATATACATTCAATTCTTCTAATTTATACTCAATCTCAGGTAAAGCCTATGGAACATCCTGGTCAGTTACATCAACTGAATTTATAGCAGACCATCACGAAAAAAAGATATTAGATATTATTGATACTGTTGATACTGTTGCTTCAAATTATAAACCAGATTCTGAAATAGCATTAATTAATAAAGCCCCAATAAGAACTGAAAAAGATATTAGATATTATTGATACTGTTGATACTGTTGCTTCAAATTATAAATCAGATTCTGAAATAGCATTAATTAATAAAGCCCCAATAAGAACTGAACTTCCTTTATCACAAAATCTCTATATGCTTCTTAATGAGGCTAAGTTAATTTCTAATATTCTAGATAATTACTATGACATTACATTAGGGAAGGTTTCTAGCTCAATGGGTTTTGCCCCAAGCTTCGGTATAGACGTATCTAATAATCCATCTAACAGGGTATTTAGCTTAAATGAATACAATCAGACAGTTTTTAAGAGCTCTGATTTCTGGTTTGATCTTTCTTCTATAGCAAAAGGTTATGCTGTAGTACAAAAAATACATGAATATTTAATTGCTAATAATCTACCTAATCACTTAATTGATATTGGTGGTGAAGTAATTGTTAATGGTTTTAATTATCAAGAACCTTGGAGTGTGGGCATACAAGACCCTAATTCTATTTCAAATAAAGCTATATATATCATAAACAATAGAAATGGTGCTATGTTGTCTATAGCTACATCGGGGGAATATAGAAATTTTAGAATATCTCAGAATGGAGTAAAAAAAACACACACCATTAATCCTGATAATCAAAAATCTATTACAAGTGACATACTATCAGTAACCATTCTTGATAATAAATCTGCTACAAGAGCTGATGCTTATGCAACAGGTTTTAATGTAATTGGTGGAATAGATATTATTGAAATTGCAAATGCAAATGATATAGCCTTGATGCTAGTTACTAGTAAAAAAGGTGAAATAGAATTACTCTTTTCTGATAAATGGTATGATTTTACTTATGAGTGATATATTTTTAGGTTTTTTAGTTATAGGCTTATCTTTTACTGGGTTGGCGCTTGGGTTGATTATGAGAAATCAACCTATCAAAGGGTCATGTGGTGGCATGGCTAATCTTGAAGATGGAGCGCCATGCCAAATATGTGGTAGAACTGATACAGAGGCCTGTGATCAGAACTGATTCATAGTATTATCCTTCCCTGCAGCCTTTAATGCTGCTTCACCAGCAAAATATTCTTTATGATCATCACCCATATCAGAACCTGACATGTTTTGATGCTTAACGCATGCTATACCTTCTCTAATTTCCTTTCTTTGGACGCCGGCAACATAACCTAACATTCCATTATCTCCAAAATACTCTTTTGCAAGATTATCTGTTGAAAGGGCAGCAGTATGATAAGTTGGAAGAGTAATTAAATGATGGAAAATTCCTGCTTCTCTAGCTGCATCAGCTTGGAAGGTTCTAATTTTATTATCAGCCTCTATTGCTAAATCAGATGAGTCGTATTTCTCATTCATTAAGTCATCTCTGTCATATGCAGAGACGTCTTGATTATCCTCGATCATTGAATCAAAAACTTGTTGTCTAAAATTTAAAGTCCAATTGAATGAAGGACTATTGTTATAAACAAGTTTTGCATTAGGCACTACTTTTTTGATTTCATCCATCATTGCACCTATTTGACCAATATGTGGCTTCTCAGTTTCAATCCAAATAAGATCAGCACCATTCTGTAAGCTTGTAATTGAATCAAGAATACATCTAGCTTCACCAGTTCCAGGTTTGAATTGATAAAGGTTACTAGGTAGTCTTTTTGGTCTTACGATTTTTCCATCTTGACTTATCATTACATCACCGTGCTTCATTGTTTCATTAGTGACTTCTTCAACGTCAAGGAATGAATTGTATTGATCTCCTAAATCACCTTTTTCACTGGTAACGGCAATTTGTTTTGTAAGACCAGCGCCTAATGAGTCTGTTCTTGCAACTATTACACCGTCATCTACACCAAGCTCTAAAAATGCATACCTAACTGCGTTAATTTTTGCTAAAAAATCTGCATGTGGAACAGTAACTTTTCCATCCTGATGCCCACATTGCTTTTCATCTGAGACTTGATTTTCAATTTGAATACAGCAAGCGCCAGCTTCAATCATTTGTTTTGCCATTAAGTATGTTGCCTCTTCATTACCAAAACCAGCATCTATATCAGCAATAATAGGGACTACATGAGTTTGAAAATTATCTATTTCATCTTGAATAGATTCTTTTGATGAACCCTCAGCAGAATCAAGTTTTCTATATAATCCACCAAGTTCTCTAGCATCAGCTTGTCTTAAAAATTGATAAAGTTCTGCAATCAGGCTTGCAACAGATGTTTTCTCATGCATTGATTGATCGGGTAGGGGGCCAAACTCTGATCTTAAAGCAGCAACCATCCAACCAGATAGATATAAATACTTTCTATCAGTTGTATTAAAGTGTTTTTTTATAGAAATCATTTTTTGTTGCCCAATAAAACCATGCCAACACCCTAAAGATTGGGTATATGCAGCCGTATCATTATCATATGCTTCCATGTCTTTTCGCATTATCCCTGCTGTGTATTTAGCAATATCAATACCTGTCTTAAATTTATTCTGCATTCTCATTCTTGCAACATAGTCAGGGTTGATTGCATCCCAATTACTAGTATTCATATCAGGTATATTCGTAGCATTTTTTAGTTCATCGTTGTGGTTAGTCATAATAATAGGTCTCTGAAATTAATATTATGTAGTGAAGTAAATAATATCTAGATAAGAGTGTCAATAATATTATTTAATCCTTATATTTAAGGGCTTTATAGATGTAATTGTTTGTAGTTAAACTACAAAAAATTTAATAATTACTTATTTTGATAAAGATCTAGAAATTCCAATATAGGTAGATGGCTTAAGTGAAATAAGCTTCTGTTTAGATACATCAGAAATATTTAAATTATTTATGAAACTTACATATGATTCTTGTGTAATCTTTGATCCTCTAGATAGTTTTTTTAGTTGTTCATAGGCATCAGGAATTCCTTCATAACGCATAAGTGTTTGAACAGCTTCTGTTAAAACCTCCCAGTTAAGATTAAGTTCATTTTCTATACTTATTTTATTCGGAGTAATTTTTGAAAGGCCTTTATTAGCAGATATTATTGCAAGTGCTGAATAACCAAATCCTAGACCTATATTTCTTAAAACTGTTGAATCAGATAAATCTCTTTGATGTCTTGATTTTGTTAATTTATTTGCAAAGAAACTAAATAATGCTGATGAAATACCGAAATTACCTTCAGCATTCTCAAAATCAATCGGGTTTACTTTGTGCGGCATTGTTGAGGATCCTACCTCATTTTTATTTAATTTAAGTTTAAATATCTCATTAGAAATATATATCCAACAATCCTGCGAAAGATCTGTAAGAATATTATTAATTCTTATCATTGAATGAGATACCTCTGCAATCCAATCATGGGGTTCTATTTGTGTAGTATATAGATTTTGTTCTATTCCAAATTGTTTTAAAAACTTCTTATTAGTTTTAGCCCAATCAACGCTATCATCAACTATCTGGAAAGTATGAAAATTTCCTGTTGCGCCGCTAAACTTAGCTAGAGGTTTAATTTCTTTCAGTAAATTCAACTCTCTCTCTAGTCTTGAAGAAAATACTTTAAATTCTTTCCCTAAAGTAGATGGCGAAGCAGCTTGCCCATGGGTTCTTGCTAAAAACGATATTTTTGACCATTTTTTTGAATAACT
>Ga0206682_10001095_pt1 | contig 27201 bp, 42 predicted proteins | sample M240m12015metaG_FD_155444 | JGI IMG/M metagenome (GOLD analysis project Ga0206682, IMG submission 155444) | Ammonia-oxidizing marine archaeal communities from Monterey Bay, California, United States - M2 40m 12015 | ecosystem: Environmental > Aquatic > Marine > Intertidal zone | place: USA...
ATAATTGCAAATAACAATTATGCGCCAGAAATGGCATTAGCAGCCTAAGGGTATGTGGGGGCGGGTACTGCCTAGCAACAGAAGTGCCACTCTAATATAAAGGACGTTTAATGAAATATGTAATTGATATCGACGGTACGATCTGCAAGGAAGTAATTATTCCAGACAGCGGCGGCAAGAAGGATTATGCAAATCATATTCCAATGCCAGAACGCATTGCACGAGTAAATGCATTGTACGATGCAGGACATACAATTAAGTATATGACTGCTCGCGGGTGTGTTAGTGGCGTTGACTATTACGACCTAACCAAGAACCAATTAGAGGGTTGGGGTGCAAAGTATCATGAACTCAGCGTAGGCAAAAAAGAAAACTACGATGTATGGATTGACGACAAAGCATTTTGGAGTGAAAACTTCTTCCGTGAAACAGGCGAAACATATGAGTGATCATAGATTTATTGCAGCAATGGATCACAGTGGTGGTTCAACAGGTGGCGTACTAGAACGCTACGGACAAGAATACACAGAAGAAAACAAGATGGAGAAAGTTCATGCTATGCGTCTTAGAATGGTCAACAGTCCTGACTTCAACGACTCAAACATCTGGGGAGCAATCCTCTACCAAGACACAGTCACCCGCGGCATGGTTAATGTGCTTGATGAAAAAGGTATTGACACGTTTCTAAAAGTTGATAGCGGATGCGAAGACAACGGTATGCTCAAAGAATTTGATGTACGTGCTATGTGCGAATGGGCTACAAACGGCATTGGTCCTCGAATCTACGGCACTAAGATGCGTAGCATTATTAAAAGTGAAAGCATGATAGGTGCAGTTCTTAAACAGCAGTTTGAACTAGCACACACAATTAGTGAGTACGGTCTTGTACCAATTGTCGAACCCGAAGTGCCGATTGATCATCCTGACAAAGCCGCAATTGAAGATGAGCTGTATCGATTGTTAGAAATATATTTACAAGGCAAAGACTTTTCCGTTATTCTTAAACTAACACCTCCTGAAACACCTAACTTGTATCATAACTTGACAGTTAAACACAACGTAGAAAAGGTTGTATTCCTTAGTGGCGGATATGCTACACAAGAAGCATGCCGTAGGCTATCAATGAATAATGACATCACAGCAAGTTTTAGCAGAGCATTAAGTGAAGGACTAGCACATTCGCAAACAGATGCAGAGTTCAACGCAAAGTTGTCACAGAATATTAAAATGATAACAGGTGCTAATAATGACGCATAATACACACGGATTCGAATTAGAAGAAAACGAACACGATGTAGTTGATAAGGTATATACAGATATTATACCAAGACAACAAAAAAGTGAATGGGTTGTAAGATTAAGAAATCAAGCAGGCGAAGAATGGAAGACAAGATGCACAGAACATTTTGCTTGGCAGGCAGCAGATTATATTGAAGAATTGGAAAGAGAACTAATGGTATTTAGAACAGGCGCAGATTTATTTGAAGTTGGCGACTTTACAAGTCATGCAGGACTAAAACTAGCATGGAAGATTGAGTGCGATGCTATACGCCCAGAGTGGTGGGAAGGACTTGCACGTATGATAATGGATTACCAAAAACGTCCTTTCTACAAAGCCGAAGGTATCCCAAGAGGCGGTATGGCACTAGGCGAAGCACTAAACAAATATGCAAGCGGAGATCCAACAGATCCTGTATTAATTGCAGATGATGTGTACACAACAGGAACAAGTTTTCGAGAGTATTGTGACGAACATTATCCTAATCAAGATGTAATCAAGTGGTGCGTATTTGCACGTAGGCCAACCGATGATGGTGTACATGCATTATTTACTATGCCTGCTACAATTTAACACACCTTGCACGGTTGACTTCTGTATTTTTTTATGCTATATATAGTACACACCAAAAGACACACAGGAGAAAACTATGAAGAATCCAAAACCCATTGGTTGGGCAACCACACTAACTGAAATTGCAAACATTCCACGTGAAATGTGGGACAGTGTAATGACAGTAGAAAAGTCACCACTACGTAATTTAGACCCTATGGTAGGACACATGATCTTCCAGTGTCTGTTTTTTATCTGGAGTGGCATCTTTGCCCTAATGGTAGGAAGTTACGTGGCTTTTGGCCTAAGCGCAGCCTTTCACTTGCTTTTGATTAGTGGTATTACAATTACAGTTGTAACATTCCGTCAAGCAGAAAATAATCCAGAGTCACTTAACAACATTTTGAAATCAGGACGTAAGTACAACGGCCGAGCAAATGGTGGCGAGCATGAGTGAGCAAACACAATATTGCACTACAAAAGGCCTAGGTTGGGCATTCTTGATTATCATTATTGGTATGGTTGGTCTACCTATACTTGGCTCAGCTATTGCTTACCCAGAAAATTGTAAGCAATCTATTCTTATTCCGTGTATAGGTTTAGAATGACAGACAATGAAGTAAGAGCAGCCGCTCAAATAGAAGCAGAAAAGACATTCGAAGGCTTCATAACATGGAGCAAGCGAACTACATATGCATCAATAGCATTTTTGTTTATTGTGGCATCATGTAACTTTGGGGTAGAGGACGACACCTACCCTGGCTATAATGGCGAACAATACAATCCGTCCAATCTCAATGTAAAGGATAAGAAATGAGAAAATTATTAAGTTCAGTAAGTATTATCCTCGCCCTTGCCACTCCGGCACTCGCAGAGGATATGACGATCGATATGCTAAACAAGCGTGAAGATGGCGCTAAGATGGTATATAGTGAAGATATCGCACGTATTGAAGTAGGCGATACAATCACATGGGTACCAACATCAAAAGGACACAATGTAGAATTTATTGCAGGTCCGGACGGATGGGACGCACCACGTAAATCAAAACTATCAAAAGAAGTTGCGATTACATTTGACACACCAGGTGTGTATTTGTATCAGTGTACTCCACACAAAACAATGGGTATGATTGCTATTGTAGTTGTAGGTGACGGAGATAATGATATTTCCAAAACAAAAGTAAAAGGCAAGTCAAAAAAGAAATTCAAGGAGTTGCTGGCTGATCTGTAATGATTAAAACTTTAGTACACAGAATACCAGAGTTTTGTATGACTCATTGGCTGCTTCGTATTCCGCTTATTGTTGTATTCTTTCAGCAAGGAATGAACAAGTGGCCAATCAACATTGAAGACTCACCAGTAGAACTTACACTATTAGTTTGGACGTTTGTTGTACTTGGAGAGCTTGGTGCTGCCGCAGGATTGTTGGTCGGCGGCATGGCAGACTATATCAAACGCACAAAAGAGTTTGGCGATGTTATTACACGTTTCAGTGGTATTACTATTGCCAGTATTATGACAGGTGTTATATGGACAGGCGAACCCGAAAGTTTCTGGGACGTCTTATGGTATGACAATCTGCATGTACTACTTTGGGTAGGTGGCATGTACTTTGCTCTGCGAGGAAACAGAACTTGAGCGGACAAAGACGCTTTTTAAAAATGTGGGCAAGGACAGTTGGAATGCCAATCGGACTTAGTGACGATGACAAACCAGAGTTCTTGCCCATTCGACAAAAAGATGTAAGACGAGCACTAGCGTTTAGAACGTTTTGGATTGTCTTGCATATACTAACATGTTGTGCTATTATAGCAGGCAACGGAAGAACATTAGGAGTTTGGTGATATGAAACCTAACAAACAGTTTGAATTATCGATTCGTGACATTGAAGTTATTGAATCAGCACTAAGAGCAAAAGCAGGTCGTAGAGGTATGGCTATTGCACAAGGTGATGTATCAACACAACTGCATGATGAAATGACAGAGATACAAGAACTGTTGGGTAGAATACACAACCAAAAGAATTGGTATAGAGCCAATGACGGTACATTTCAAGGCGGCGGATAACTGTTGCAAAGAGAACACACTTTCAGTAAAGATTCACCTAAACGGTTGCACTTTTACTAAAGTATGTTATAAATAAAACAGTGAAAGGGCAAGCGTCGAACTTGCCCTTTACTTTATGAACACATAACAAAACAAGAAGGAAATTATTATGCGTAACGTATTTACCATTTTAGCAGTAGCGGCATTTGCAAGTGCGGCTTCAGCGGAAGACACAACAACAGCGGCTCCAACAGGCCCAGTTATCTCAGGTGCAGTAAACTTAGACTTTGCTGAAACAGCTGGTGACAACTACGGTGGCACAATGGGTATCGAACTAGACATCGATGCAGGTTCATTGGCAACAGTAGATCTAGACTTTAGTGCAACAGACGGTAGTGCTCTAACACTAGACACATGGACTGTAGGAACTACAGTAGCAGGCGTAGGCTTAGCGTTTGGTGACGACAACAACTTAATGCCAGAAACAGATGCAAATGCAGCAGCTGACGGAACATTGGCAACACCAGCAATGACAGAATCATTAGCAGTATCAGTAGCTGGTGCAAGTGTAGCACTAGGCTTAACAGACTGGACAACAGATGTAACTGATGTAAGCAACATTCAAGGTTCATACACAATTGATATGGATCGTTTTGCTATTACAGGTGCAATGGACTACAACATGGACAGTGAAAACACAGTGTTCGGTGGTGCAGTATCTGGCGTAGACTTAGGTGTAGCAACAGCAGGTAGTGCATTAACATATGACACAGATGCAGAAGTATTTGCATATGAAGGCACATTTGCAGTAAACTCACTAACAGCATACGTAAACGGTACAGATGCAAACACACTACAGCACATTGGTGGTGAGTACACAATGGACTATGCAGGTGCAGAATTTACTGCTGGTGTTGACTATGACACAGATGCAGAAGACTTTACACCATCAGCAGGTTTATCGTTCAACTTCTAAGTTAAACACATAACAACTAAAAGGTCGCTTTATGCGGCCTTTTTTTATGACTAAATAAACATAGTACATAACAGGGCAGGGCAATGGCAGACATAAATCAAACAGTAGAATTTCCTACTAGCGAAGAAGACTGTATCGAATGTGATATTATTATTGAAGATGGGGCATTTGATGGATTTGAAGGTAAGACAATAAACATTACTGAAAACTCAGGAAGTCAGGGCGATGTACAAGCAGGTATAGAATTTATCTATCACATGCGAGAACATATTGTAGACGTTACAGTAGCCACAGCATACTTATTAGTAGTGTATGCAATCTACATGTGGATTAAAAAGAAACTAAGTTAAGAGGGAAACACAATGCAACATAATGAGTATGACGTAAAAGTCATTAAAGTAGTAGACGGCGACACAGTAGACGTAGACATTGATCTAGGTTTTGGTGTAACACTAACAGACGAGCGTGTAAGAATTATGGGCATTGATACGCCTGAGTCACGCACAAGAGACAAAGTAGAAGACTTGTTCGGCGAAGCGGCTAAAGCACGTTTGAAAGAACTTATGAAGCACGGCGGTAAACTTATCACTACGGAAGACCGCAAAGGCGAAGATATGAAAGGCAAGTTTGGACGTATCTTAGGAGATTTCAAAGTAGAATACAACGGCGAAATGAAAAAAGTTACAGAGATTATGGAAATAGAAGGACATTGTGTTCCTTACTTTGGCGGATCAAAAGACGACACACAGGCTGCACATATGGCAAACCGTGAACGTCTACTAACCGAAGGTGTAGTAAGTCGTGAAGACTATGATGCCGCAGTTGCTAAAATGGCAAAATAAAGGTTGACATTCAACTAAACTCCTGCTATATTACTTAGAGTAGAAACATTAGCAGGAGTTTTTTTATGACAATGTCACTAGTTGGTCCTTATATGACCACCACTCGTTACAATCGTAAACAGAAACAAAGCAAGAGTAAGAAGCTACAAAAAGCACAAGCTGAACACGAGCAGTGGCTTGTAAAGATGGGTGTAGGCAAAAGTACAGCACAACACACCAACGAAATACCAGATTACAAAACACGTGACACAGTACCACTAGGCAACAAGATTGCAGGACATGGTCCAGCAAAGGAGTCTATGGTATATTCAGGCGAACGTCAGTTGCTTGGTATTGCAACAATGCATAAGAGTAATATGGTACCAGTATTCGCAGACAGAAAAGAAGATGCAAAAGACATCTCAAGTATGCGTAGATAACAAAACAATCATTGAGGTAGAAATATGAAACATTTTATTACAGCAGTAATGCTACTTTTCGTGACCGGTCCAGCATCGGCTCAAAACTTTGAATTGGAAAAACTATTTCCACAAGTGCAGTGTATGGCACTGAATGTATACTATGAAGCAAGAGGAAGCAACCTAGCAGACAAGGCAGCAGTAGCAGACGTAGTGCTGAATCGTGTAAATGATACACGTTATCCAGATACAGTTTGTGGTGTAGTCAAGCAAGGATTACAAGATGCTAACGGAAATATGCTACGTAACAAGTGTCAATTCAGTTGGTACTGTGACGGAAAACATGACAGGCCACAAGACGAAGATCGTTGGGTAGAAGCACAAAGTATTGCTTGGAATATGGTTGAAGAAAACAAATATCGCGGCATTACGGAAGGCTCTACGCATTATCACGCTACATATGTTAATCCACGTTGGGCTAAGACACTACAACTAGTCGGAAGAATAGGTGCGCATATATTCTATAGGTGGGAATAGGCTAAATACTACACGATGATTTTAGGTTTACTAGTTTTAATAACTGCACTATGTATTAGTGCCGTTGCAATATATTATTCGGTCAGCGGACTAGTGGCAATTTTTGCCGCCGCTGCCCTACCCATTGTTATTATGGGCGGTGCTTTAGAAATAGGCAAGTTAGTTACAGCAGTGTGGTTGCACAAGTATTGGCACAAAGCACGTTGGTGGCTAAAATACTATCTAGCTATTGCTGTGGTTGTATTGATGTTTATTACAAGCATGGGTATTTTTGGCTTTCTAAGTAAAGCACATATTGAACAAACTAGTGCAGCCAACGAAGGCATTGCACAAATTGAACGCATTGAACAAGAGCTTGTTCGACAAGATGCAGTTATTGTTCGTGCAAGAGAACGTATTGTAGAAGCAGAAGCAAGTGTAGGCGCTGGTAATAATGCAGTACAAGATCAAATTGATAAAGAGCAAGGCAGAATTGATACAGCCTACGAACGTATACAGCCTGCTATTGATGAACAGAATACAATAATTCAAACACAATTACAAGCACTTGAAGATCAAGTGAATGTGTATGAAGAAGAGCTAGTTAGTTTGGATGCTGATTTACAGCGTTTAAATAGTGTAGTAGAAAGCTACAGAACCGAACTTGCTGGTACAAGTGTAGCAAGTATTGAAGCGCAAGTACAACCATACAGTGATCAGATTGCACAACTAGATGCAGACTTAGAACGCATCAACACACAAGCAAATGAATATGAACAACGCATAAGCGAAGTAAGCATTGACAACAGTGCGATTGAAGCATTGCAACAACAAATTGCAGACATAGAAAATGCAATTGTAGTTACAACTAATAAATTACAAAGTACTGAACGTGCTAAGATACAAGAAGGACAGGCTGTTATAGGTGTTACCAGTGACGGTTTGTTTGGTAGCAACACAAGAACTGCTCTTGCCAAATGGGTAGACGCACAGCAATCACGTATAAGCACATTACAAACACAAGCAGTACAATTAAGAACACAGGCACAAGGCACCTTAGATGCCGAAAGAACACGACTAACAGATCTAGTAAAAGATCTGCGTGGCACACAGACCGACAATGTTTTACAACGTAAACAATCTTTGTTAAATGCAGTTGACAGTATCCGAAGTGGCGCTGTTGACGAAGCAAAATTAATGCGAGCAAATATACAGACAAAGATAGACACAGTCTTAGACATAGACATTCCTGCAAACAGAAAAGCAAGGCAAACTGCACAAGACGCAATTACTGCCTTAAGACAAGCAGATGATCCTCGTATCAACACAGCAAGACAAGCAATTAAAGACCTTAGAGCAAGTGCAGACGCACAAATTGCCGCAAGTAATACTCTTATCCAAAGATTACGTGATACTATCACTATAGGAAAAGATGCAGATATCGAAGCTGTTATAGATACACAGGAAAACAAGATTGTAGAAGCAAATAATACTATTGACAGTTTAACTGAAGACAAGTATACTCTACAAGCAGAATACAGAAAATTAGAAGCAGAAGTAGGACCGATAAAATATCTTGCAGAATTTATATACGGAGAAACTGATCAAGATATATTAGAAGAAGCTGTTCGTTGGGTTATTATTACAATCATATTTGTATTTGATCCACTTGCAGTCTTATTGCTGATAGCTAGTCAGGCAACATTTGAAATGCGCCGCACTAGCAAGGAGAATAAAAATGACAATTCAGTCGATGATAATAAGCATGTTAAATATGCACACCACACTAGTTCAGATAAAACCGGAGATGGAGAAACCTTTATCAATAGAAACACAGAAGACACCGGAGAAGAATCCAACTCCACTACCGAGTTGCGTAACACAGCTGGAGCCGGACAACAAAGAGGAATGCCTGCCGAAGGGCTGGATAGAGAACAATTAAAACGTAGTAATTTTGTAGAAACACTCGAGGGCGATGAAGACTACAAGGCAGCAAAGAAAGCATGGAAAACAGACCATCCAGAACAGAATATCAAGTACTATAAAGACAGATATATAAAAGGTAAGGATGAAGATTTGCCATGGCATCAGGAGCCTTATGTTCAAAACAATGAACAAGACGAATCAAGCCTTTGGAGTAAACTACAAAAACGCAATGAGTGATATTACTTTAATAACTCCCCCCGATAGTATTAATAACGATGTTTATAGCATTATGTTAGTATATCCACAACAAGAAATTAGAGATGCAGTAAGCGATTTATTATCGCATACCAGCGCTCCTGTGAATATCTATTTGTATGATCACCAAGATGATTTAGAAATAGATTGGATGATCGACCATGTTAAAAAAGTTAACATGATAATTATCGATCTTGATTTTTGTACACCTGTAACAAAAAATATAGCAGGTTGGATTATTTCGCAACCTAACACTTTTTACTTGACAAATGACGGGATCACCCCGTATAATAAACTTAGTGCGAATCGTATATACGACTTGCAATATTTAGAACACTACATCAAACGAGGATTAGATGAAATTTAACAAAAAGAAACGTGACGAAGAACTTAGAGGATTGCATGTTGTAGTACACAACGGCGACTTTACAAAGGCATTACGCAAATTTAAAAAGAAAGTATCTGATGACGGACTACTACAAGAATTGCGTAAACGTGAGTACTATGAATCAAGAGGTACAAAGCGCCGCAAGGAAAAAGAAGCCGCTATTCGACGTTATAAGAGACTACGTGCAAAAGCTCAGGATCAGTGGTAACACACCTTTATGCATTAGGATGTAGTTGGACTGAAGGCACTGACGATGAATTTCGTTTAGGCGGATGGGTAGGCAGATTAGCAGATAAACTAGGATGCGAATATACTAACCTTGGCGGACAAGGTGATAGTAATTGGTTACAGTATCTTAGTTTTTTAAAACAGCCAATTCATAAAGACAGCATAGCAGTATGGGGCCTAACAGCCTTTAGTCGACTAATCAATAGTAAGTTTCAAACTATAAGCAATGACAAGTTTGATTCAAACTTTATGCTAAAGTATTATAGTGACGAAGCAGTTCAGTATCAATCAATGGTAATGCTACATAGTTGGCAAACCTATTGTATGAATAACAACATAGACTGTTTGGCATTTGTTAGCTTTGATGATCTTAAACGTATTGACGGCACATATAATTTTGACAACAGTGAAACTGTTTATTCGTTGTTAAACAAAGATAAAATAATTACTAACACAACTATGCGCAGTTTTTTAGATGGTGACAGAAATCGGTGCGGAGAAGTAGATGAATCTTTAAGTTATGTACATAAAAAATATGGTAGACAAACAGCAAAAGATCGTGTAAACTTAAAGTACTTTAGTAAGGATGGTCATCCAAACGCTAACGGTTACAGCCTGTGGGCTGATGAACTGTATAGGAGAATAAATGAGAATTGAAGAAGATATTAAATTAGACTACAAGGATGTGTTGATCCGTCCTAAGCGTAGTACACTTAAAAGTCGTAGTCAAGTTAAACTTAATCGTAAGTTCCAATTTAGGCATTACGATCACGACATTGCAACACCATTACCTGATGAATATCACTACGAAGGTATTCCAATAATGGCAAGTAATATGGACGGTGTTGGTACAATGCGCATGGCGGACAAACTTGCTGAAGGCGAAATGTTTACTTGTTTGGTTAAGACATACAGTGCAGAATATTTAATTGAGTACTTCAATGGTGCAGACTTAGATGGCGATTCTATAGAACGCACCGAAAATGTAGCCATGAGTATTGGCACAGGTGATAGTGATTACAACAAACTATTGCAAGTAAAGAAAGAAGTTGAACATAAACTTAAATATGTATGTATAGATATTGCTAATGGTTACAGCGATCATTTTGCAGCACACGTTCGCAAAGTACGTACAGAGTTTCCAGACTTGGTAATCATTGCTGGTAACGTAGTAACTAGAGAAATGACGGAGGAACTTATCCTTGCAGGAGCTGATATTGTTAAAGTGGGCATTGGTCCCGGGTCTGTTTGCACTACTAGGATTCAAACTGGTGTGGGATATCCGCAACTATCTGCAGTCATCGAGTGCGCTGATGCAGCACACGGACTTGGTGGTCACATTATTGCTGACGGTGGGTGTACTTGCCCTGGAGATGTCGCTAAGGCCTTTGCTGCCGGCGCAGATTTTGTTATGCTTGGTGGCATGCTTGCTGGGCACAATGAAGGCGGTGGTGAGATAATCACTAAGACTTACGAAACCAATGAAGTAACTAAAACAGATGACGGATTCTTTGAATCTGTTTATGAAGAAAAACATTTTGTGCAATTCTACGGTATGAGTAGCGAAAGTGCAAACGACAAGCATTTTGGTGGATTGAAAAACTATCGTTCATCAGAAGGACGCACAGTGTTAGTGCCTTATAGAGGAGAAGTAGCCAGAACGGTACAAGAGATCCTCGGAGGTGTGCGTAGTACATGTACCTATGCAGGTGCAATGAAACTAAAACAACTAGCAAAGTGTACAACATTTATTCGTTGCACACAAACACACAATCCGGTCTATGAAGGATCGACAATTGGTAAATAAACATGAGCGCCGAAAGGGCTCAATATAATTCTTGCTTTATAAGGAGAAACAAATGACAAGATTAACAACACTAAACCTACCTGAATTTCACAGAGCAACTATTGGCTTTGATAGAATGTTTAACCAACTCAACAAAGAGTTTGCAAACAGTAAATCACAAGGTTATCCACCATACAATGTAGTAGAAATCGACGAAGACGAGTATATGATCTCGTTGGCAGTTGCTGGCTTTGGTATGGACAATTTGGATATTACACTAGAAAAGAATGTCCTTACAATTGAAGGTACTACTCCTCCAGGAGGCGAAGACGTTAATTACCTACATAAAGGTATTGGCGGACGTAACTTCCGTAGAGAGTTTACTCTAGCAGAGCATATCGAAGTAGAACAAGCTGGACTTGAATTAGGTATGCTTAACATTCATTTGGTGCGCAATGTGCCAGAAGCACAGAAACCAAAGAAAATTTCTATCAAAAACTTTGATGCAATTGAAGGTTAACAGTCTAGGGGGGAGTAATATCCCCCCATTTTACTAGGAGAATAATATGAGTACTGATGTAGTATTAGATGAAAAAATCAAAATTAAAATTAAAGAGCCTAGTTTGTATCATGTGATCTTTCTTAATGATGACAAGACACCAATGGACTTTGTAATTGCATTGTTAGTAAACATTTTTCATCATAATGAACATACAGCAATGGAAATTACTAACAAAATTCACGAAGAAGGTTCAGGTATAGTTGGTACGTATAACTACGAAATAGCAGAACAGAAGGCATTAGAAGCACAAAGTATTTGCAAGGAAAATAAATTTCCATTGCGTATCAAAATTGAAGAGGACAAATGAGCAAACTTAAAGAACTTACATGGGAAAACCATAGTAAAGCAGAAAGAACAGAACATGCCCGCAAGTTATTGAAGGGCATGAAACCAGAAGAATACCATACTTACCTTTACAATCAATGGGCATTGTATGCAGTACTAGAAGCACAAGCCGGCAGACACGGTGCATTAGAAGGCATTGAACACCTTGCTAGAGCAAATAATATCCATGCGGATATGACCGAACTAGAAGAAGAGTTTGATATTGATCGTAAAGAACTGCAACTTTGTCAAGTTGTAGCAGACTACACAGATTATGTAATGCACATGGAACACAGGGACGAATTTCTAGCACATCTTTATGTTAGACACTTTGGTGATATGTACGGCGGACAAATGATTCGCAAACGTAATCCTGGCTCTGGCACAATGTATGATTTTGAAAATGTAGAAGAACTAAAAACTACAGTGAGATCGATGTTACACGACGACATGGCCGAAGAAGCAAATATTTGTTTTCAATTTGCTATGCAATTATTTGAGGAGTTGGAGAGTGAGTGAAAAGGTTATTTGCATTTTTTAATATTCCTGTTGATGATGCTAACAATGCCCAGAACACAGTCGAACACATGAAGGAATTTTTTGAAACCTTCAAAGAATATCAAATAACAGTTATAACATCGTCGCTTTGGGAATTGTACCCATCCGGTCTATTACAGCAACACGTTCAGTATATTCATAGATACTGTACGCAGGAAAACTATTTGCATTTTCATTTTTGCAACTTAGCACAATTACAAGATACTAAATTTCATCACCCATACGTAATACCATATGCATTCTTCAAGCATAAAATTTTACACAGTGTTGACCATCAAGATCAAAAATTCTCCACCAAGTGGAATAGAGATAAATTTAGAGGCTTGTTTCTATCAGGTAAATCAGACAAGTTAAATAGGATCATGCCATTAATACAATTTAAAGAACTGGAAATATTAAATACAAACGACATGGAATGGAGTTTGCACTATGTCAATAGTCAAGTTGATGCTATAACCGATGTAGTACATAAGGCTAATAGAGACGCCCAGGAACCCATTCGAAGTAAAAAGTTTGTAGCGAAGTTTTTAAAAAGACATGCTCGGAACCCAGATCAAATATCTCACGTTAAGGCCGGAGGCGCTTTCCATCACGACGGAGTTCCGTTTGATCACACGCTGTATGAAAATACATCTTTTAGTTTCATATCAGAATCAAATAGTTGCCCTGAAACTGGTAGCAATTGGATCACTGAAAAAACATGGAGAGCAATACTAAATCATCATCCGTTTATAATGTTTGCCGAGCCGCGGATGCTAGAATGCCTAAGTAAGCAGGGCTATAGAACGTTTGAAAAATACTTCCCAGAAAAATACGACCACATTTACAATACATTACAAAGATATGATACTATATATAGAAACATAACCTGGCTTAAAGATAATTGGAATACATTACCGTTTGATCAGATCAATCAAGATATAGTTCACAACTACGAACTATTAGTATCATCATACAACGAAGAACAGAAACAACTACGATCACAAATTAATTATACAGCCAATGACGAAAAATTAAACTTGCTTTTGTTTATGTCAGAGGCATACGAACAACCTAAAAAAATCGGCGTTGACCATTTAGTATATTACAATTGGGGATCGCTGCCAGAGAATAAATTTATTGAAACGGAGAGAACATGAGTGAAGTTTGGGAAACCTTAATTGAAATACAAGATAGACTAATTGATGCATTTGATGCTACAGGTACAGAAATACAAGAACCTGGCATGGATAGATTCAATCAACCAGGCTGGCTTAATAGAGTATGGAGCAGTGACAGCTATCGCAGAGCACACATTGATGTAGTTGATGTACGTGACAGCAAAGGCTTGTGGATGATGCATTGTTGTGTATTTCCTAGACTAGACAATAACGGTCCTGTTTTTGGCTTAGATGTTATTGCTGGTAAAAATAAAATTACAGGATTCTTTCACGACTACAGCAGAACCGTAGATGCTGATCATCCAATGATTGAAGCATTTGGTGACGAAGTAGGTAAACTTGAATGGCGCAAAGAACGTGAACTACCTGAGTGGGCTCAAGCAATTTTCTCACCACATATGGTAGCAGCAGGTAACGTGAGCAAACGTGAAGAACTTGATCAACTACTAGAACTTAGTTTAGATAGTGTTGATGCATATCTTACTGAAATTGGTAATCACAATCATATGGCAGATACAGATGAAGTTAAGACTGCACAAAATCGTTATGCCCATTACCAAAAACAAAATCCACATACTCCTAAAACAATGACCAGTTTAGGACTTGACGAAGAGGACGTAAGAGTATTCGTACAAGAATGTTTATTCCCTGATATTGAATAAATATATAAAACAGGAATATACAAATGCGTTACAGTGATTTTAAAAATATTACAGAAGCCAAAGTAGCTAAATTAAAGCACGGCTCAACTCGTGGACACATGGGAGAGTACTTGCTAGGCGGTGCAGTTGTTGCAAAAATGATTATTGGTGATGAACAAGTTACAGCTGAGCAAGTCAAAGCAGTATTAAGTAGAACTTCTAAAACTAAAGACCTAAGCCTAACATTTATGAGTGACGAAGGCGATAGCATTGCTTTTAAAAATATTATTAGTAATAAGAAAAATATTGCAGATGCAAAAGATATTGAAGCACTTACTAGCGTAATGTCAGACGAACTTGATGGTGCAGTAAGATTTGCAAACAGTGATGTCTATGCTAAAAAATGGAGTAAAATCTTTTACGAAAACGGAAAGCCAGATAGAATAGTTGTTAAAGCAGCAGGTGAAGAAGATCAAAAAGGTACAAAAGCAGACATCTTTTTAATTTACAAAAAAGAAGATGGCACAGAACGTACAATTAAAGGCTGGAGTCTAAAAACAGGAAGTAATCTTATTGGACAAGCATCGCCTAGAACATTTGAAAATATGCAAGTGTTCTTTAAAGAAATGGGCGTCACACTAAAGCCGATTGAGAACTACGAAGAAAATCCGGCAGAACATGTTGTTTCAATAATGAAGCAAGTTAGTGATGACTTGAACGCACTTACAGCAGGTGATGATCCTGCTAAAGAAATACAACTAATTACAAATGTTGCTGGATTTATGGATGAGCATCTTACAAAGAAAGATCCAAGAGTTTATATTGTTAATTTAGGTAAAAACGATTACACTGCACAAACAATTAGAACTATGCGTAAAAATCTTGCTAATGTAAACTTAGAGACTAGTTTGAAATTAGGTGGAAGACCAACACTATATGTACACGAAATCGGCCAGCAAAGGAATTTTTTGTTTATGATTAGATATAGTTATGGTGCAGCAAAAGTTAGAGATGATGGATCAAAAAGAGCTGAAAGACATAAAATTATAGTCGAGACAGGTCCTCTGTTCAAACAACTTGCTACTATCTCAACAAAAGATGTTGAGCAAGGCACAGACCTCTAAAAACTTATTATACCAAAACCCCTACTTTTGCTAGGTTGTATCCTTGCGGCTCTAATGCTATATTATATGTATAGCAACACAAAGGAGAAACGCTATGACACAAGGAATGTTTATTTACGCTATCATATGTACAATCTTAGGTATTACTTTTATTGCACTAGGCGATGTTGTGCTTGGTGCTCTTATTGCACTATGCGGACCGCTTTGGTTAATCATACAAGCTAATGCAGGAGGCAAGTAATGGAACTTTTTATCCACGTAGCATTTTGTTTTTTTGTCGGAGTAGGTATTGGTGCAATCCTAATACAACTTAGCGCATTGTTCTGGATGTTCTGGGATATGTTTTTCAACAAGCGCAAGGACCTGCTAGATAAATAATAGTATGCGATACACATTCTTGATAATCTTTTTTATAATGACAAACTATGCACCAGCAGCAAGTGCCGATTTGGTGCATAGTTTTAAATCACCTTCGTTTAGTGGCAATGGGTATAGTGCTCATGTACTAAGTATGGAGCAATTACAGTTTAATAGACAAAAAGACATTGACGATGAAGCACAACGTGAAGCTGATCGTTTAGAGCGTGAACTAGAAAACACAGTGCTAAACAAGTTTATACGTAACTTAGAATCACGTATCTACGCTACACTATCAAAACAAATGGTCGATAATATGTTTGCAGCATGTGGCGAAGAAGACCAGCCAGCGTGTTCGAATACTGGTACAACCGAAGTAGAAGGCTCTACTATTACATGGACCAAAGATGAAACTGATGGTAGTATTACACTTATTATTGATGGCGAAGATGGCTACACAGAAATAACTATTCCTGGTGCAGGAGACTTTAACTTTTGAAACATTTATTGTTAATTACAGCATTAATGCTTGCAGGATGCAGCGCAGGAAATATTCCAGCACAGCTACAAAGCCCTGCAAAGATACAAGATAATCCAATGGTTGAAGAACTTAACGAACTAAAGCCATTAAATGGTCCTGTGATGACAATTGCTGTTTATAGTTTTACAGACAAAACTGGGCAGCGTAAGCCAGCAGAAAATGTTGCTAACCTGTCAAGTGCTGTAACACAAGGCGCTGAAGTTTGGGTAATAGATGCATTGTTACAAGCAGGCAACGGCACATGGTTTGAAGTTGTAGAACGTGTGGGCATGGACAACATTATTCGCGAGCGTCAATTAATACGTAACACTAGAGAAAACTACGAAAAAGATAATGCTTCACCGTTAGCACCAATGAAATTTGCTGGTATAATTATCGAAGGCGGTATAGTTGGGTATGACTCAAATGTTACTACAGGAGGCACTGGCGCTAGATACTTTGGTATTGGAACAGCAGCAGAATACAGAGTCGACACAGTAACCGTAGCAATGCGTATTGTAAGTGTTAGTACAGGGCGTGTACTAGTTAGCGTTGCATCAGAAAAAACAATAGCAAGTTATCGTGCTGGAGCAGATGTATTTAAATTCTTAGACTTAGGCACAAAGGCATTAGAAATTGAAACAGGTTATAGTGTTAACGAACCTACAAACTATGCAGTGCGTGAAGCAATTGAACAAGGCGTCATTGAATTAATCTATCAAGGTGCAAATCAAGACTTGTGGCAGTTTAAACAATAGCGTTTCATTTTAGCTAATAGTGTTTCTCTTTTAATACCGAGTGATTTTGCAGCATAAGTTCTGTTGCCATCGTTTTCATCTAACGCTCGTTGTATCTTATCAATCTGTAATTGATCAACTTCGTCATTTAAAGAATATTGTTTTGGCACTTCATCAGACCAAATCTCGTTAAACAAGTTCCAGAATTCTTCTTGTTCTTTGTGTTTTTGTTCTGCTTGTTTCAAAGCGTTGATTACGTATGCAGTTTTCATTATAATAGCCTTTATCTGTAAATATATTTACACTAAATATAAGTGTATTTATTATTCGTTGAGGCACGAGGTAAATACATTTAGGGGAAACCCCAGAGGAGCAAAAATGAGGGCAGCATTATATAGTTTTATACTATCGTGGGTTCTCGTAAGTGCAGCACATGCAAACGAGATATACATCACACAAATTGGCGATAGTTTAGATTTGGACATCTCACAAGATGGCAAGGATAACAAAATTGGAGACAGTACTACAGACGCTGGCCTCTATGGCGACAACATGGTGTTTAGTATAACACAAACTGGCGATACTAATACCATTGATGCAATTATTGCAGGTGATAGCTACACAGGTACATGGCAGTTTACTGGAGACAGTAACAATGTTGACTTATTGTGTGATAGCGCAGCAACAGCAGGTGGCGGAAATTGCGATAGTGTAACATTAAATATTACTACAACAGGCGACTTGAATACGTTTGACTTCAAGATTGGCGAAACCAATGACGCTGGCGATGCTACAATTAACTTCACAGTAGACGGTGACTACAACTTAGTTGACATGGACTTAGATGGCACTGATGCTAACATTACTATTGAAATTGATAACAGTGCTTCAACAGGAAGTGGATCAACAATTACAAGTGCAAATGATAACACATTAACTACCAGTTCACCTGGTAACATTGTTGATTTAGCAATATCAGGTAACGGCGATAGTTTAGGGCATACTGTAACATTAGACATTACAGGCGCTGGCAGTGTATACACTATTACACAAAGTGGCATCAACGACAACTTGGTAGACATGACTTCGACTGGGGATGGTAACACAGTTGATATTACACAAACCGACTAGACTTTTATACATAATATTTTTTGCGCTGGCGTATGTAGATATGGCCAAAGCATCTCCTATTGGCGAGATTGCCGAATCTAAAGGCAGCAGTACAATCAAGCGAGACAAAGAAGCATACACAGGCGAAGTAGGTCTTGGGTTACAAATGAACGACAATGTTGTAACAGGCAAAGGTCGATTACGTTTAGATTTTATTGATGACACTAGGGTTGATGTTACAGAAAATAGTCGTATGACTATAGATGAGTTTATATACGATCCTGCTACACAAAAAGGTGCATTGTCAATGAAAGCAACACTAGGTGCAGTACGTTATGCTAGTGGACAAATTGCAAAAAACAGCAGACAAAGAGTAAACATTAGAACACCAAGTGCAACTATCAACGTGCGTGGCACAGATTTTATGATGATTATAGACGAGATTGGCGGTAGTATGGTAACACTATTGCCTAGTTGCGATGTTGCAGGACTGTGTGTTGTTGGCGAAATTGAAGTAGAATCAGACGCAGGCACAGTTATTATGAATCAAGCATTTCAAACTACAGTTGTAGCACACGCAGGAGCAGTGCCTAAAAGACCAATTACACTAAACTTGCCAGAAGATATGCTTACCGCAATGTTAATCATAAGAAAAGTTTCTCCTTACACAGAGGAAATAGTAAGGCAATATCCAAACACAAATTTGTTAGATATTGATTTTTTAAAGTTTGACGAACTTGATAAAGATCCGCTTGTAGAAGGAATTAAAAACATCTGGGTTACAGACTTAGATAATACAAGTTATCTAAATTCAGAGTTTATAGATGCTATGGAAAAACAACTTGCTGAAATATTAGCACAGTGGTTTGATGAGCTAGGAACTCAAAACATACAATTTTTTCAAGAAAAGTTTTTTGGACTAGATCCAGAAACAAATATATTTTACGATGAAGAATATCCTTATTTTATAGTAAGGAGAGCAGAAGGCGATCAACACTTTTTTCAATTAAGACTAAGTCAAAGTCATAGTTATAGTGTTGACATGGTGCAGGGAGGATTTTACAAATATGGATATCAAGTGGGCGTCGGTGGCGCTAACAATATTACTATCAATCAAAACGACTACTAGTAATGCAAATGAAATTTATGTATACCAAGTTGGTGACAATAATGCATTAACCTTGACTCAAGATGGGGATGTAAATTATATCAGTGGAATACCTGGTGAGACTAAAGGTATTGAAGGCGATGGCAATACGATTGATATGGTACAAACAGGTATGTATCATGGCGTCCAGGGAATGTTAGACGGTGATAACAATAATGTAGATTTCTATCAAGGCGGCGGCGGTGATAGTGGAATGATCACTTCTCGAGTTACTGGTGATAACAACGACTTGGTAATATGGCAAGGTAAACATGCTGATGGTACAATTGACTTAGCAGAGGGCGGTGATCACACTGCTACAGTTACAATTACTGGAAATTATAACGATATTAAAGCAGCACAAACTGATCAACAAACTTCAGGCTATGGTAGGCATGAATTAACCGCAGAAATTACTGGTAATAGCAACGATGTTGAAATGACGCAAAGAGGAAATCAAAAGCATCTATTAGACATTGATATTTCAGGTACTGGAAATGATGTTACAACTTATCAGAAAGGCAATGGCGGACAAAAAACTGCTGACATTGAGTTGTCAGGAAATTACAATGTAATTGATTTAAACCAACGTGGAATGAATTCTGCATCAGCAAACATTAGTGTAGAAAGCATATATGGTCCTGCCTATAACGTAACAGTTAGTCAACAAACAGACACTTCTGCTAAATCATTTAGCCTAAGTGGTGTATGTACAAACCCAAACGGGTGTGTTGTAAGTGTTCAGCAGCACAACTAATGGAAACTGTATTGACATTTTTCATAGCAGGATTTTTTACAGCATTTGGTTGGTGGGCTGCTGAAAAGTTAACAACCAAAATAGACACTCATTACGAGGAAAAGCAAGATGATATTAGAAGCACTAACGATTAGTTTAGGACTCAGTAGCCATATTGGATTTGATGAAAAATATAACGCTTTTCATCCACACCTAAGATACACACATGAAAAATTTATTACAGGCGCCTATTATAATAGTGTAGAAAATTTAAGCGTATATGCAGGACATCGACAAGAAATAAACAATTTTGGTTTTGAAGCTGCATTTGTAACAGGCTACAACAATGGCTCGCTTACTCCTTATATTAGAGGCACATATGACATAGGTAAAATGAGAATGTTTATAGCACCAGGCATAGAAAGTGAAGATATCGGCGTAGTTTTAGGAGTAGAGATTAGGCTTAAATAGAGTGTGGACCGCGGCGTGAGGGCGCAACCGGCATCCAAACAATGAGGGTAAAATATGAAAAGAATAGCGATTGCCAGTATAATGGCAGCACTACTTAGTACTACTGCATTGGCAGATACGAGTAGCATGAGTACAACAGCAACAGGCATGGGTATACTTGAAAACAGTTATGTAAAAGCCGGAGTCAATGGTGACGCAGGTACTTTTGGATCAGGAGGAAGCACTCGTCCAGGACTACAGTTTGACAGCACAGGTTCAGGCACATTTCCAGCAGATAGCGCACAAGGCGACTACCTAACACCAGGTTCACCGTTTGATGGCTTTGCTATCAAGATAGATGGTACTAACAGCAAAAATAATAACCAAGGCGGAAGTACTTGGGTAGATGCAGATGGTTTAACAAACGGTGATAATTCACTTACTTGGACTGGTACAAATTCAGCACACAGTGGTTGGGAAATAGAAAACACATATACTTTAGGTGCTACATCAGAACACATTGAGATCGGCACACAGATTACAGCAGGCAGTGATGCTACCGCACTAAGTTTTGGACGCTTTATTGATCCAGATGCTATGCCAGAAACTGGCGACACAAGTGCTACAGACAACGTGCTAGGTTATGGCGTTATTCCAGATAGTAATGTAGCATTTGCAGAAGCAACAGTATCACGCTATGCACTAGGACTTTACTCCACAAACTCTAATGTTGATGCAGGTATTACAGGCTGGTCAACAGAGGCAGACGGTTATACTGAAAACGCTGTTGACGGTGACGGATCAAACACCAACAGAGGCGACAACACTATTGGACTAAGTTGGAACTGGGCCGATGTAAGCACAGGCGATATACTTACAGCAAGTTACGCATACATATTTGGACCAAGTGCGTTTGATGCTGCCGATGCTGCTATTACAGCAGGCGCAGGTGGCGGTGGTGACATCAGTAGTTGGGGTACATTAGAAGATGTTGGTAGTGCTACAGACGCAGCAGATGGCGCAGCAGAACCTACAGTAGTTAGTACAAGTACAGAAACTATTACCAGCAGTAGTGAAGCAGTTAATACAGCGTTGCCAGTACTTACAGCAGCACAAACAACACACGATAGCAGTGTAGCAGAAGGTGTACAAACTATTGCTAGAGAAACAACTACAACAGTAACAACACCAATGACAATCACTACAACTAGTTTTGTTAGAACTACAGCAACAATGAGTGATGGTAGCGAAGTTGTTACAGACGCTACACCAACAGTCACTACAGCAAGTAGAGCAGATGATGTTGTAACCGTTACAGATCCAGGTGCATTTACAGGACGTATGGATCAAATGGATCAAATGTTAACATTGCGTCCACATAGCAGCGTAGGTATAGGTGATGGATTTACAGCAGGACGTATTAACCATGATATGAGTAACGGATATAGTGCTGAGTCTCGAGTGTTTGGATTAGGACATAATGCTGTGACTGATAATAGTATGACTATTGGTTTAGGTATAAATCGTATTACAACAGATATAACTGGTGAAGGTAGTACAGGTAGCATGTCTACAACAGTATTAAGTTTAAGTGCAGGTAAACATATTGATGACAGCGATATTACAGTTCGAGGACAGGTAAATGCTGCAAACACAGACTTAGAGTACAATAGAACTATTGGAGACTTTAGTGCAATGGGATCTACTACTTCAAGCGATAGATGGGCAACAGTTACAGTAGAAAAATCAACTGGTATAGTTCGTCCGTTTGCTGGATATACTATTGGTACAAAAAGTCACGATGCATTTGCTGAGACTGGCGATGTTCAAGCAGCATTACTAGATGCAGGCAACAGCGAAACATATCGTTATCCTACAATTGGTATCAATATTGACAACGATATAGTAACAGCAAATATTGCTAGAGATTTTGACGATGCAGGAACAACTCGTATAGGTTTAGGTGTAAATCATGCTATTAATGAAAACATAGGTATTGCAGCCGGTGTTAACAGAATTACAGCAGGCGATAATACAAGTACAACTGTAAACGCAGGGTTTACTTGGAAGTTCTAAAATAAATACTGTATGAAATGGATAAGCGAATGGTTGTTCAAAGAACATATAGAAAATATGGTGGAGGAAAAGTTTCAGGAGAAATTACTTGAAGCCTACCTTCACCAGCGCAAACAAGAACACAAAGCAAGAATTGCCCGAGTCAGAGAAACGCTTAATAATACCTCATCGGGGATTTCGCAAGAAGCACCCTCCAAACTACAACCCAGTAGTAGAGTACGAACGGGGAGTGCCGAATCCAAACCACAAGAGTCGCCCTCTGCGGCCGCAATGAAAGCAAAGTTGTTAGGAATTAAAAAATGAGAAAAGTACTGTTCAGCCCGCTTTGGAGTGTTTTATTATTAGGTGTGCTGAGTTATGTATACTATCTTAATCCAGCATTTATAGAAAGCATACGACTACGCTACTTTGATACACTTATTGTAAATCAACAACCTGTTGAAAACAACATTTACACAGTGAACATCGATGAACCAAGTTTAGAGGCTTACGGACAATGGCCGTGGCCGAGAGGTGATTATGGTAGCCTTATAGAGGACTTATATGCCAGAGGCGCTGGACTAGTGGTTTTCAATGTATTGATGTCGGAAGAAGACAGGTCAGGTGAAGATGCTACATTAGGCTTGACAATGCAGCAATTACCTGTTATAGTTACTATGTTAGGTGCGGAGGACAACAAAAATGAACCAGTCAATCCAGGCGCTACTATTGTTAACAGCGACTTTCTTTATACTATTCCTAGTGTTCCAGGAATCATCGCAAATGTACCAGATATTGAATTCAACGCAGTAGGTAGTGGAATAACAAACAGTTGGCCGGAAGTAGACGGTGTTACTAGACGTATACCTCTAGTAGTTGAATCTAGTGGTACATTATATCCAAATGTTACTATGGAAGTGCTACGTGTACTAGCAGGCGATCCTAGCTTCCAAATTAAACTATCACCTATGGGTGTAGATAAACTACGCATACCAGCATATGGTATAATACAAACAAGCCCCACAGGCGAAGTATGGATAGACTGGAGTCAGCGCAGCAAAAGCGTGAGCGCAGTTGACTTACCAGATGACTTTGCTGGCGGTATAGTGTTTGTAGGACCAACAGCAGCAGGGCTTACACAGCCACTAGCAACAGCAGCAGGCAGTGTATTTCCACACGAAGTACAAGCAGCAATGCTAGGAACAGTGTTTAATGAATCAAATATTAGCAGACATCCAGACGCAGAGCAGTGGGCAGAACTAGCAGCTCTAGTTGCAGCCGGCGTACTGTTAATCATACTCGCCCGTTGGACATTTGTAGGCATAGCCTTCTTTGTGTTGTCCGTGGGCGGGTTTATAGGAGGGAGCATATATGTTTTCAATACACAAAATATTCTTATCGATGGTGCTGTTATCAGTGCTTTCATCTTGCTCGTTGGGCTCAAACGATACATTGTCAAGTTCGTCGACGAGTTCTTACAAAAGCAAGCCATCAAAAAGCAATTCGAAGGTTATGCATCACCAACAGTGGTTAGACTACTACAGGAGTCGCCAGAGCTTATTAAACTGGGCACTAAGCGTAATGTAAGTATTGTATTCTCAGACTTGCGTGGATTTACACCACTAGGAGAAAGTTTTGGAGATGACGTACAAGGACTCACACGTATTATGAATGGCTACATGGATGCTATTACAGAACCTGTGTTAGAGTCAGACGGAATGATAATCAAGTACATAGGCGATGCTAGTATGCACATACACAATGCGCCTATAGATGATCCTAACCATCCTCGTACAGCAGTACAGTGTGGCTTAGACATGCTTAAAGCAGTGGAGAAGTTTAATGAAGAAGTTATTATACCTGATGGTCGTCCTGCTGTTGGTATGGGCGCTGGCATCAACACAGGGCTGGGGTACCTTGGTGAGATGGGAAGTACTAAACGTCATTCATATGATGTCCTTGGAGACGCTGTCAGCACCGCAGCAAGAGTAGAAAGCAAATGTAAAGAGTATGGGTGTTTGTTACTTGTAGGAGAATCTACATACGAAGCAACTAGAACAGATTTCTTCTACCTCAAAGTAGATGACTTGCAAGTCAAAGGCAAAAGTGTAGGACTTAAAATTTACACAGTGTTGGATAAGCCATATCCTGCATGGCGTAGTGCGCAGAAGAAACATGAACAAATGCACGAAGACTATCGTGCGCAGCGTTTTGATGACGCTATAGACAAGTGTAAGATGTTGTATACACACTTTGATCACAAGATGGAAAAGTATTACGATATGTGGATTGAACGTTGTGAATATATGAAAACACAGGATTTGCCTTCAGATTGGAATGGCATCTTTGTAGCCACAAGTAAATAATATATGCTCAATTATATACGAAACTTATTTGGTTCTACAGCCACGGAAAAACACACCACAGATGACATAAATGTAATTTGGCTACACGGTGCTAATCAAACTAGTTTGAGCTTTAGGTATTTGCAAATGCAAACAAACTTTACCAATGAAATATCTATAAACTATAGCAGCATGAATCGCTTTCAAGATAACATTGAAATGATTGTTGATGCAGTGAAGGGCAAGGGTCCGCATTTTGTAATAGGACATAGCATGGGCGGATTGTACGCACTACATCTTACACAGTGGGTGAGAGTAGTAGGCGGTGTAAGTATAAGCACGCCATTTAGAGGCAGTAGTACAGCAGACTGGGCAAAATACATTGTACCAAGTTATCCACTGTTTAGAGATATAGGACGTAAAAGCGATCCAATACGTGAAGCAAATGAAATGCAACTAGAAATGCCTTGGACACAGATTGTAACTACAACAGGTAGTGTACCTTATCACAACGGTCCTAATGACGGTGTGTGTACTCTAGCAAGTATGACGCATAGAGAAGATATGGAACACATTGAAGTAGCACATACACATTATGAAACTATGTGTTCAGATAGTGTTGCTGAAATTATAAAACGTAAGTATGAGCATGCCACACAATTAAAAATGCAGTAGCGTAATGCAGCATTTGGTCTAATGATTGCAGTCTCCAGAATCTCTTTTCTGTTCGCTGCCAATTAAATTTTGTATAGAATACTGTTTTACCCCAATCAATATGCCAATGTGCAATGTAATCAAATACACTGTAAATTATAGCCCATGTTGGCGATACAAAAAATAAACACACAGCAAAGTTACTCAATCCGTGATGTAGATAATGTCTGTGTCCATTGTCAAAATATTTAAGTTTAGTAAAAGGTTGTTTGATATATGTTTGTGTAAACATATCAGCAAAAGCGTGTTTAATAGATAGTACAAATAGGAAAAGTATCTCAATCATTTTTAGATGTTTCGTGCTTCATTAATAATGCATTCACTTCATCTGTTTTGATAAGCCACCCATTTTCATTTACAATAAAAACGTCACCGGGTCGATATAACCAGTTTTCTTTTTTATTACCTTTGTTGTCAATTCCCATTACTTCACCTTCCCAGTCGCCTTTGACCTTAAAGCCTTTGCCGCCAGGAATGCTATCAATTGTATAATCTACCCACATCATGTTACTTTCTCCGAATGTTTTATTATAAAATGTGTTGCTTCTTTTGTATCTGGCATTTCAACTGAGATATTGCAACAACAATATATATCTGAAGGAAGTGTACGACTAGAAGTGTGTTCTAGTATCCATTTCCAGTTGTTTTCTTCAACTTGTTTATATGTTTCAGTACCCACTTTACGCATGATCCACATTTGTTCCATGCTGGTGTTTGCGTGAGTCCATTTATATTCACAGCTTCCGAGGTGTACTTTCATACTGGTATTTATTGTTTACAAAGTTCGCATTTACAATTCTGGCAAACATCGTTGGCACACGAAGCACACTCTATGTCACAGTGTGATTCACAATGACAGTTCTCACACTTACTTTTTGGGCGCTTTGCCTGTCGTGTCTGATTCTGCTGCAGAATGTTTGTATTCATCAACTAACCTTTGTAATTCATCTTGTCGTGCGGGATTAAGTTTGGCTCTATATTCAAGTACCATACTGAGTTTACTATTGAGTCTAATTAAATCGTTGTCTAGCATACGAATACGGTCTACTAGTTTAATAAGTGTACCCATTGTTTCGCCTATAACAGGATCAATTGTTTCAGTAACCCATTTCCATATAAAATAGATAAAGTAACCCATACCCATAGCAGCAATAATAGGAAACCCATAGTCACTAACTGCTTTGGCTAGATCAAACTCCATTTATTCTCCAAACATGTTTATGAGTGCTGGACCAAACTCTCCGGCAGTCCATCCTAGTGCTACTATAGCAACTACGCCCATAACTAGCCATTTCATTTTGAAATCGTCTACGTCCATTCTAAAAGCAACTAGTTCGTTACCTAAAATTCTTACTGCAAGTTCTAACTTGCCTTTGTCATCAGTCCCTTCGGGCATCTTCTTTTCCTTCGTTTGCTGCTATACGATCTATGTTTGGTCTTACGTTTAGTGCGTAACTAAGTAATGCA
>Ga0206682_10001096_pt1 | contig 27200 bp, 25 predicted proteins | sample M240m12015metaG_FD_155444 | JGI IMG/M metagenome (GOLD analysis project Ga0206682, IMG submission 155444) | Ammonia-oxidizing marine archaeal communities from Monterey Bay, California, United States - M2 40m 12015 | ecosystem: Environmental > Aquatic > Marine > Intertidal zone | place: USA...
AATAGAGACCCAGATAAGGAACGAAAAAAAAAACAAAAATGGAGAGATGATAATAGAGAATGTTTACGAGAAAAAAATAGGAAATATAGAAAGAATAATTTAGAATTAATTAAAGAAAAGGAACGGAATTACCGTATAAAAAATTGGTCTTTCATAAAAAAACGACACACAGAATGGAGAAGAAGAACCCAATACGAAAAGAAAAAAAGAAAAAATGATATACATTATAGATTAAAATCTAACATTTCACGCAGGTTAAGGGAAATATTAAAACAAGGTAAATCAAAATCAACTATGAAATATGTTGGTTGTAACATTGAAACCTTAAAGTGTCATTTTGAGAGAAACTTTGCTGACTTTATGTCATGGCGGCAAGCCCACATGTTTCATATTGACCATCGTATACCATGCGCGGCATTTAATATGGAAAATGAGTTAGACAAAAGAGTCTGTTGGTGGTACAAAAATTTACAGCCATTATGGATAAAGGATAATCTTATAAAAAGAGATAAATACAAAGAGGAAGATAAGCAAGCGTTAATAAAAGAATGGATATTTTATCATATTTAAGTTATTATTTATAAAATTGGGATTATTTTCCTCCCCAACCTCCACGTAATCTGTGTATATATTTTTGTTAGCTTATGTCTACTTATTGAATGTATTTTTGTTTATTAGGGTTAGGGTTAGGGTCTTACCGTAGCACTAAATGCAATGTTGCTTCCTTTTGTATATTATAATCGTTTAAGGTTCTACCATCTTCCAACTGTTTGCCGGCAAATATGATTCTTTGCTGATCAGGTGGAATTCCTTCCTTATCTTGTATTTTATTTTTTACATTTTCAATGGTATCGCTCGGTTCCACATCCAACGTAATTGTCTTCCCGGTTAAAGTCTTAATGAATATTTGCATGTGTTTAAATAGTTTATATTCTCAAAGAAATACTTATATAGATATTTTAAAAGTCACACCAATGTTTTATAATCTTGTTTTGTCCCTGCAAGAAAGCTTTCAATGGTTTGAAGCATCTCTGCCCTAAGCTTCGTGTCATAGATGGATGTTGCGCCGTCTAGGACAAGTACGTTGTCTTTGGGAAGCAGCCACGCATCATGCTCGGCTTCGAGCTGTGCTAGGTACTCTTTGGTGATCCCTTGCTCGCAGGTTCGTTTACGTCGTTTGATGCGTTCCATACAAATATCTACTGGTGTTTTTAGATAAATGTAGTAATCAACGGCTGGTGTAACGGATTTGCATAGCTGGTACATTTCTTCGTAGACTGCAAACTCTAGGTCTGTAAAGTATCCATTCTTATGCTGTACTTTTGCAAATAGTAGGTCCGCCGCCAAGCTGCGATCAAAGCACCAATCTGCAGAATGTAGCGAGAGTAGTTGCTTTGTTTTGGTGCTTAGCGTGACTTGTTGAAATAGGTAGGCCATCTCCTTTGGCTTTTCATAGTAGGCATCAAGCATGTTCCTACCGTTAATATGCCACTGCTCGACTGGTTCTTTTAGGACGTGCCAAGCTTTGTTCCTAAACTCGTAGCTTAAAGTCGTCTTTCCAGCTCCGATGTTTCCTTCAATTGCAATAATCATTGTATAAATGGACTAAATAAAAAAAATATGTATTGTATTTAAAAAGCTAAAATTTTAAAAGGGCCGAAGGACCCATGCCAGTTGCACCGCCCATTTCGTCATCATACCTTTTTTGCATTTCTCTCGCTTTCTCGGAATCTTCCCTTTTTCTTCTTTCCTGCATTGCTCGTCTTTTTGCTTCCTCTCTTTTTATTTTTCGCTTTTCGTCTATGCGTCCTATTTTGTCAGTGTCATTGTCCATGTTCATATTTCCAATTTCGTTTTCAATGTCTCTGTCACTGTCGTAGTCACTCATTTTATTGAACTAGCGACTCAACTTATATATACTACAAATAAGTATGATTAGTGACATGAATAAGGTAGCCTACGAAATGCGAGTGCCAATAACAAAGCCAACAAAAGATTCAAAGGGCCTAGCACTGCCCGGGTTCCCAAACGCCACATTAGTTTCTGTGCACTGCCTGATGCAGAAATACAATTGGTCAGAAACAGACCTACAATGGCTAGATAAGAACTGGATCAAATTGCAAAAAACGGAGTTCGGGAAAGCGATCTATACGAAACCACATTCTTCTTTTGATGATCCATTTTTATCAAAAAAAGATCAGCATTTAGTCTATCAAGAATAAGTTCAATACAAGTATTAAAACACTTATTTATATTTTAAGTCTTATCACTGAACAGCATTTAGTGCATCGAGAATGAATCGCATCCATGAATTAATTGAAGACGTTTACACACAGCTCGGAGCCGGGCGAAGAGAGAAAGCATACCAGGTGGCGCTTGCTTATGCGCTGAATAATATTGGTATAACTGCATCGGTCGAGGTCAGTAATCCAGTCTACTACTACGATGTCCATGTGGCAACGGGATTTATAGACATCTTGACAGCGACACATGTCCTTGAAATCAAGTACGTTCGTAAGCTTACCGATATACATAGGCAGCAATGCCAAGCCTACATGCGCGATAGAGAGCGCGATGGTATACTGATTAATTTTGGCGCTTCTCCACCGGAGGTCCAGGAACTAAGTTACGCTAATAATTGAATCAATAAATAGTTTGTTCTGTGTCCATTGTTCTCTGTCTTTAATGACAGTCATAATTCGCTGTACAACTTCAACGTTTTTTTCTTTTTGAAGTGGCAGGCAGTAATATTCTTTGCAAATAGAACAGCGTAGGTTTACATGGGATACGTATTCCATCAGGCATAACTTGTGAGCATGGAAAGTACAACGACAACGCGGCATTGTAAGTAAAAGACCTGTGGTAGACAAACAGATATAACATTTCATTGGATTTTGTTTCTCAATCCACGTTTCTTCTGCAATTAATTTTTTTGGTGGTGTTGGTGTACCTTCGCTCTCGGAACTTGGTAGATAGCCTGTGTCTAGAAACGACAATCGTGGTGGACGCCTTCTTCGTCGCGTTTGTGATTGTGGTGTAACATTGGTTGAACTAAGATTACATCCCATTTTGTAAAAGAATTAAGTCAATATATACATGAAGTTTGAAAAAGTGTTGTCTTCGTTAAAGACATTTTTTAAAAACGATGGTATCGTAGACCATGTATATGAGATGGAGAAACCGAGAATGATGCAAGTCGTTCAATCACTACACGCATTGTTGCTACAAGGTCTTAGTCCTGCAGAGAGGAACGAGATTCGCTGTGCACAAGAAATTAGGGTTCCAGAAGATTGCCCCGCTAGACGCTCGTTGCAGCAGCTGCACTTTTTTATAAAAGAACTACGTTTAGAAAAGGCAGTCTGGTCAAACGTGTTTCGATTTATTAACTTTCCGCTGCAGAGCACGGTGCCAAGATACTTGCGATGGATGGAGCCGAAGGAGCTTACGAAAGTTAAAAAGAAACAGCTTATTACTTCCTACGCAGACTCGCTGCTACATTCGTTTAAAGAGAAGGAACATATTATTTTGCCAAAAATAAAGCAAATAGAAATAATAATAAAAAAACAAGAAGAATTAAGGTTACAAATAAAACAATTTGAATACGTTATAGAACATATTCACGAAGAATATTTTTGTGCAAAACACTATCACTTTATCCGGCCTTGGATGACACGGCAACAGGTTACACGCGACAGCATTAAGCTCGATAATGTATAACTAATTTTACAAACAACTGAACACTACAAGAGACAATAAAAAGAAACATCATTAGATTTGTGAGGAAGCACCACATGTCATCGCTGCAATCAAGCGTGGCATCTCCTGCTATAATTAAAAGAAAAATAACATACATTAACATAAAAGCAAATAAAGCGTGTAGACATGCTATAAACAACGCCTTTGTGCAACAGTTTGTTTCTGCCTCCTCTTCCTCCGCTTCGTCATCACTATCAGCTTCTAATTCCATACGACACTGCGGACAAGTTTTTGATTGCTTTAACCAGTTTTTGTGACAATCTTCACAATGTTGCCAGAAGCAATTTACACATTGGAAACCTGGTGCCTTGTTTTCATAGCAAATTAAACACTCATCCGTTTGTACATGAATGCTCTTTAGTAAAATATCTGTTTCCATTTATGTCTTGCAACAAAACTATTTATAGTCTTACTCAGTATGCGACACAAATGTACAATTGACCAGGGATACAATATCCCTCGACTTGCTCGGCTGCAACGTTAAGCGAATACTTTTCACTGGGCCACCGTTTGCTAATGTACCAGTCATATAGTAGCCTAGGCCTTTTACATCCGTTGCAATTCCAGATACACCGCTTTGAATACATACTTCTTGCAACTCCTCCAATGAAATGAGTGTTGCAAATCGCAGCAATGGCCATAAATTTAATCGTACAAGGAATAAGTGTGGCACCTCGTCTAGCTCGGCTGGGAAGTCTCTCCACGAAAAGGTAACATGATAAGACTGTTCAACAATACTTGGAATACTTTTCTTACTCACCGTCTTCTTCTTCTTGCTAAGACAAATCTTTTGTGAAAATGTAGTTAGTGTCTGTCGGATTTTTGACCGGTCTTCCTCTGTAAAAACTGGTCTTGTCTCGTCACCAGATTTAGACTTTAAAATGTCAGACTCTCTAAAAGCCATATGCCAGCGTTTTAAAAGAGGAGTTGCGAAAGTAACTTGCTCTGCTATCGAAATTGACGTAAATCAACCTTATGTAACCACTGGAAATACCGACGAAGAGGTGTGCGGTAGTGCTTTCTTTGTACCGTCGCAGTATTTATACTTGCCTAAAAGTGACGGATCGAAGCGATATCTTGTAACAAACGCACATGTTATTGATGCATGTCCAACAATGCGCGTCGCGCTAACATTCCCAGAACTTGGGAAATGTAAAATGTGGGCAAAAGTTATCCTTGCATGCCAGCCACTAGACTTTGCAATTCTTGAAGTCGATGCAAACTACAACGAGCATTTAGAAAGTGAGATCGGCAAAACATTCGCTGCGATTATGCGCACTATTCCACCTGTCAAGCCGCGTAAAAAAATTGTAGACACAACCAAAGAAGTGAGCCACGAAGCAACTGGAATAGGCTTTCCGTTGGCATCAGAAGATTGTCATATTTCCAGTGGAAAAATATCTGGACGCCACGCACATTTTCTGCAGGTAAATGCATCTATTAACGGTGGAAATTCTGGAGGTCCTTTGTTTGATGCCAAGGGAAACTTGATTGGTGTTTGTGCAGCATCCTTTGACGAAAGTGAAGGGATTACACTGGCAATACCATGGCACGATATTGACAAGATGCTGTGCCACTACTGGGACAAGAGCTCCTTAACACTGCAGTGTCCAAATTTAGGTGTTGCAACAGAAAAATTAATCGATAGCTATGCTGTCGTGAAGCTAAAAAACTCCAACGTGAAAGGTGCACTCGTGACAAAAGTGTTTGCTTCCTCTGTACTGATGGACAAAAAACTAAAAGCAAACAATGTCATCTGCAGTATAGGTGACGCCTCGCACGAGTTTGACATTGATCGAAATGGACTTGTTAACCTCAAGCATCAACTTGACAAGGTAAAGTTTAGTTCGTTAAACGTCTTGCTCTTACTTGATCCGGCTACGACCTTTATTCGTGTCTTTGACGGCAAAAAGAAACGCACTATTAACTTTGAACTGGAAGTACAACAAGACATTCTACGAAACTGCATGCCCGTCCTTGAACCAATCGAATGCTTCACATTTGGTGGTGTTGTCTTTAGTCGATTTTACAACAACCACATTGAGGATACAGAGGACGAAGCACTGGACCCTGGAATTGTGCAGTTTTTAAGTGAAAGCAAAGGGTCTGAATCAGCTGTTGTCATCACTGCATTTAGGCTTCCTAGCTCCATTCTCCAACAAGGCTACTCGTTAAAAAGATTAAGCGTCTTAAAAAAAATTAATAACAAAAAAGTAAATACAGTCGAGGTCGCGAAAGATATTTTACAAAAGGCTATTTCGCAATACATAGATGACAAAGAGAAACGATACGTATCCATGGACATCGGGGGAAGCTGCAAGACAACCATTTACGTTGATTTAAAACTAGCGTTTGACCTAGAGCCAATGCTTTACATGACGCCAGGCTACTCGCCAAGCCACAGTGTCTTGCAACTACCAACAAGAAAATCCAAAAGACAACGAACAAAATTTTAACCTATAAACTACTTTAAAAAAAGAATTATAACGATGAAATTATTACTATTATTATGTATACTTATTAGTGTAAACGCTTGTCCTAGCAAACAAGATACCTTAAATTGTATCATGAAGTACGACATGGATGCAGATGGTAGCATATCAGCGGATGAAGTCTACAGCGTATGCGATGCAAAAATGTACTGGTACGAAAAAATCGTCTACAGTCCACAATGGATTACGAATAAGTTTAGAGAAGATTGTGGGTTTCCTCTGACTAGCTCGTCGATTAAGAAAAAAAGTTGCTTCGAGAAGTGTTCCTATCGTACGTCCATCGTACATAAATTATGCTCTAAAATTTAATTATATTTTTAAGGTTACGTTTAAATACTATGCTGTGTCCATGGTGCGTTGTCCAAGGTCCGTCATAGTCCTTTGTCGTTTTATTAATAAGGTACAACAATGGCACCTGCCCCGGCATCTCGTCTACAACTTCAATGTTTTGATGGACGACCCTCCTTTTTACAAATATATTCTTACTGCTAATGTACTTGTAAATAGCATTAGTATCGTAATCTACAAAAAGAATTTTTACTGGTTGTGCTTTTAATAGTGAAGCCATTTGCTTGGAATCAGGGCACCAACTTTTTACATAACACACACCTACACCATACAAATTTAAATCTACTTCCGTCAACATATTTTACCTCTGCACACATACCACTATATACCTTGCAAACATTTTGGATTCCAAAACAAATATCAATATCAAAAACCTATAAGACAATCAAAATCTGGTAAAACAAGTCATGTCTCTGGATCAAAAAATTACACGAAACTTACAAAAGTTAGAATTCGAACCACGCATAAAGCGTCGAAGAAATGTTGCACCAGTGCGCAAAACTGCTTTCAAAATAAAGGAGCTAAGGGGGGAGCTGAGCGAGGAGCCTTTGCTGACAGAAGATCCGAACCGCTTTGTGCTTTTTCCATTGCAACACATGGATATCTGGTCTTTTTACAAAAAGGCAGAAGCATCTTTTTGGACCGTAGAAGAAGTTGATTTGGGACAAGATAAGCAAGATTGGAAGAAGTTGACAGACAACGAGCGCTACTTTTTAAAGTACGTACTGGCGTTCTTTGCAGCTTCAGATGGTATTGTCAATGAAAATCTAGTTGGAAATTTTATGAATGAGGTGCAGTACAGTGAAGCAAGATGTTTCTATGGCTTTCAAGTTGGCATTGAAAATATTCATAGCGAAATGTATTCTTTACTTATTGATTCCTACGTTACAGACAAAAAAGAAAAATTAAAATTATTCCGCGCACTTGAACACTTTGAAGCTATTAAAGAAAAGGCAAATTGGTGCCTGCAATGGACAAATCAAGATAACGCATCGTTTGCTGAACGACTTGTTGCATTCAGTGCTTGTGAAGGCATTTTTTTCAGCGCTTCGTTCTGTAGCATATTTTGGTTGAAAAAGCGTGGTCTTATGCCAGGATTATGCTTTTCAAACGAGCTAATCTCGCGCGACGAAGGCTTGCATTGTGACTTTGCTTGTTTATTGTACAAGGATCATTTGGTAAACAAGTTACCAGTTGGCAGAGTGAAACAAATAATAAAAGATGCTGTGAGGATTGAGAAAGAATACGCAACGAACGCATTACCTGTTGGGCTTATTGGGATGAATGCATGCCTAATGGGGCAGTATGTCGAATTTTGTGCAGACAGGTTATTGCACAGTCTTGGAGTAGCGAAGGTATATAATGCGAGCAACCCTTTTGAATGGATGAACCTTATAAGCCTTGAAGGAAAAACGAACTTCTTCGAGAGAAGGGTAGGCGAATACAGCAAAGCTAATGTCGGCAATGATACAGAAGACACACAGTTTGCTCTAGATGTCGATTTTTAAATCATATTGTAAGTTAATTATTGTATGAAATTTAAATTAATATTTTAAACACATTCTCAAAGATCCATGCTTTTATTAAAAATTCCTTATCTTCTTCCTTATACTTGGCATGCTTACTTAAATTATCATTGGCCCACATGGGTTGGTGGTTCTTGTACCAAAAGCAGTAGCGTTGCTGAAGCGGATCAAGCATATTAAATGCCGCACATGGAACTCGATGATCAATGTGCCATTTGTCTCTATTCTCCCACGTCATGCCATCGACGAACTGCTTTTCGATGTAGCTTTGAAAAAAGGCTGACGTGCAGCCTAAAAGTTTTATCGTACCTATTGTTTTTTTTGCACCTTGGGCCTTCAGAGCATGCGCCACGCGACGTCTCAAACGGTTCAGAATTGCATACGCTGGATCCTCACGTCGGCGCTTTCGTTGATATGCACTTGATTTTCCATTGGCTATTCGTTTCCTTAAACACTTTCTCACTTGTGCTCGCCTCCGTTTCCTGCCATGATCCGTACTCATCTTCTTCTTATAAGCGATATTATGACATACTTTACACCTGGTTTGAAGACCATCCCATCTTTCTTCTTGTTTAAAAAACTTTTTCAACACTTTCCATTGATCACATACTGTGCATTGTTTTTTTTCAATTTTATTTTCAAATTGGTGCTCCGTTCGCTGAGGCTTCATGCCTAGCTTCCGTCTATATTTTTCGAGTGAAATCACATTGCATTTTTTGCAATGGCTTTGGAGACCATCCGATGCCTTCTTGTGTTTATTAAACTCCTTCAACACTTTCCATTCATCGCATTTTAAACAGTGCTTTTCTTCTAAGGCACCTTCGAATCGGTGCTCTGCTAGGGACCTAGGCTTCATGCCTCGCTCCCGTCTCTGTTTTTCCTTAGCGATATTTTGACATACCTTGCACCTGTTTAAGAGACCATCCCATAATACCCTGTGTTTATTAAACTCCTTCAACACTTTCCATTCTTTGCATTTGGAGCAGTGTTTTTCTTCAATCTCACCTTGAAATCGGTGCTGAACTCGGGGCTTTGGCATCACTTAAAAGACTTATTTAAAAAATGCAATGATGCCAACATGGCGCAAGTATACTTCTTTAAATTCATTTTCTATACGTAACAGGTCGTATGGTAACCTTGGTATCATCAGTATTGCATCTCGCTTTGTTTTCTCTTTGTGTGATAGTAACCATACATTAGAAGAACAAGGTTTTAGAAATGGAAAGCGAACGTCAAACAGTTCTTTTAAAAGCATATTTACCTTTAGCATTTGACGATATTGCTTCCGAAGTTCTTTTGCAGACCATAGTAACACACTGCGATCAATCATTTTTTTTGTTGTTTCTCAATCTCTTTTAATTTATCTTGTAAATAAGTAGTAATGACAGAGAGCTTTGGTAAATCGTATGTCTGTGCAACGTAAACACCTGTTGTGAAGCCTACAATGAACTGGAACATTTAAGGTATTAGGTAGCCTTGTATATAGTAAAAGTTTTGGCGGCAAACTCTGTTGACAATGATTTTTTCTCTTAATGCTGTCTCTATGCTAAATATTTTCGTAAACCACAATGCTATCCCTATGCTATATTTATTTTCAAAAAAATGTTGAACATGGATTCTTAGACATACACACACTTACAACACTTAGACACATACACCGATACACACACAACATACACCTACAGCATACACACATACACGTATCTACATATTGTTAAAGACCTTCGCCTTCTTCTAGCAAACAATGGCATTTATAAACGGAATATTTGATAATTTTAACGATGATATTTTTGAGGCTATTGACTTTTCTACTACTGAAAATTTAAATGATACAAATTCGCAACCTGTTACAAATCTTACAGAGCACGCAGTGCAGGACGCAGTGCAGGACGAAGCGCAGGACGAAGCGCAGGACGAAGCGCAGGACGAAGCGCAGGACGAAGCGCAGGACGAAGCGCAGGACGAAGCGCAGGACATAATCATGCAGGACTTGCAAGAGAGACGTGAGAGCTTTTTACTAAATCTTTTCACTGGTGGTATAAATCGCGACATGGCTTATGGTATTGTTGATACTTTTTTGCAGCAGTGGTCCAAAGCACCGAGCTTTGTTGAATTTCAAGATGTTTATAAGCATAGAGAAACAGAGGAAAAAAAATATATTTACAGGAAGCGTGGGTCCACTTATAATTTTGGATATTTTTGCACGGATCAACGTAAGAAATACAAGGATAAAGTGAAGAGAACAAATGCAACTATTTCGTTCAAGACGTTTAGAAAGAGACGTTGTGCAGAGAAACACAGAGTATTAAAAAGTATGTACATTGAGCAGTTACTTCAGAAAATAAATTCAAATGTTACAAAAGTTTAATGTTACCTTTTTTTATATGTTTGAGGTTTAGGTATTGACTGAGGACGCTGTGTTCCTGATTTGGATAAGCTAGTTATTTTTGATTTGGCAGTTTTAATGTTTGTCTTCCCTTTGTATGGCATAATGTTGGTCTAAAACTCTTAACTTATAAGATATATACTATTTTTTTACACTTTACAAATTATCTTCTCCTTTGCTTGTCTAGTATCAATAAACTGAAAATATTTTTGTAGGGATGCAAACAGTAGCAAAGCTGCACCAACATAAGCGCCAGCACCACCAAATACAAAGCTTGCTAGTCCTACGCCTAAAAATACTTCTTTCTGACGATTCGATTGAGCCACAGCCCAAAACAATAACATGTAGACATAAACTGCGTTTGGTATAATATGGAATAGGAACGTTAGAATACTCTTTTTGCTAGTAAACTGTATTGTGACAAAGTACTGCAAAAAGACGTCAACTATCCAAGCAAGGTAGCTAAAGGCCGCAAGCCGTGGCAGAAGTGCCCACTTCCGAGCCCGACTAAGCGGCCATGCTATCAAGTAGAGGAAGCCAAAGGCAACAAATATGTAGGGGAAATAGAGTGTACGAGTCCAAGTACGGATACGTTGCACGGTGTACGGCAGTGCTACGCTGTAGTCAAAAATGTTGAAGTTGCCTTTAGTTCCTACAGATACGGCGTAGTGTGCACCCTTTATTTGCCCTATTACTTCAATTACAATGGTCGTATTAACCTCTGCAACCGATGTGACTTTAAACACTTTTTCCATTGCTAAGACGTTGGCTGCATCGTGGACATACATTTCACTCTTTGGAAATCCCATACCGTGGCCAGTAACCTGCAATACCGTCACTTCGTCTTTGGTAGCAACTGGTAAAAATACCTCCATCTGCATCTTATCACCTTTTAAAAAGTTCGCTGCAAAAAACTGCCTGTTCCTTGTGTTGCCCTCTGAAAATTCTGCATAGACGATTTGATACTCAGTTGGTTTCTCAAACGTGTGGTCCTTGTCTGTTAGAAACATCCCGTGTGCCAACTGAACAGACAGGTAAAAAAGCAGCCATTGAAGTCTCATTTTCTTTACTGAAACAAGGATTAATATAAGTGTTTTTATGGAGCCTGTAAAATGGCCGTCGGAAGACGACTGCTGGAAAATATGCGAGTCAATGCTTGAAAAGAAGGGTGCGACGGACCAGCAAAAAGTCAGCTTTAATGCTTTTATTAAACGTGAAATGCACAAGACAATTTATCAACTATTTGCATTTGAAAACAAAGTTGGCTTAGACTTGTCTAAAACATTCTCTGTGAAATGCAAAAACGTAGTTGTTAAAAATGCCATTTTGTTAAACAACGATATAGAAACAATCACACCATCGAACGTTTCTGTCAATGCAACCAATGCAAGATTGTTGCGAAGTAGCATTGTTAGCCCGGTATACATTTCGTTGTGCTTTACAATGAAAAGTGAGTTTGGAACGGAAACCGAAGAGATACAAGATATGCTGCTGTGCTATGTCCCGATCATGGTTGGGTCTAGTATGAACCGATGCCATACAAAAAGCAACATTTGTGACGACGGTTACTTTATTCTTGGTGGAAATGAAAAGTCTATTGTTGCTCAAGAACGTAAAATTGATCGCGAGGTACTAGTCTTTGCAAATACATGTGTTTTTAAAGATCCGACGTTTCCAGAACTATGGAAGTTGGAGTTGAAGAAACAAAAAAATGCCCAGAAACCCTTTGTTGAAGTTATTACGAAGCATGGAAGCTGTGATATCAGTGTGATTTTTGCAGAGTATGATGTCGACCCAAAGGAAGTATTTCCACAAAGCAACAGGTTGAATACTATTTTATGGAAAGAGAAAAGTCCACAAGAACGACTGCACCTGTACAAAAGTGCATTCCCAAGGGCTTCTTGCATTAGTACCAATGATTTTTTTCACAACTCGACGGTGAAGCAACTACTCTACATGACGTACTGCCTTAGCACGAAGCGGAATAGCTACTCGAGAGACCACATTGCGTTCAAGCGTGTTGAAAACGTATCAGAACTAATGCTTGCGGTATTAGAAAAATCACTTGTACGTGTCGTCTTGAGCTTTAAAAAACGCATTATTAACTTTATTAACAAGTATCCAGAGAAGAAAATGATCAAAGGCGTGACCAGGGCACTCGATTCAAGGGTTTGCACGGAAGCATTCTTTTACAGCCTTAGCACTGGAAACTGGCCAAGCCGTGGAAAAAATTCAACCATAAGAACTGGTGTTGCGCAATCTAGGAGCAACTACAACTTTAGCTCCATCCTTAGCCAGGCAAGGCGCATCCACACTGGCAACGAGAAGCTTAGCATCATCGACCAACGAGAGGTTCGCGGCGATCACTTTGGTTACCTATCTCCTTACGACACTGCAGAAGGAAAGTCGTGTGGTATCAACAAACATTTTGCAACGCTTGCAACCGTCTCTATTGAGTTTGATGACAACGTTATTTACAAATACTTTGAAGACAAACAATTTAACTGCAATACTATTTGCATTGGTAAACCTTACTACATTGTTGTCAACGGCTGCATTGCAGCGCAAGTCAAGAGTATGGAAGAACTAGAAAGCGTTGCAAAGGAGCTGAGGCAGTATCGGCGGGTTGGCATTATTGATAAAGGGGTATCAATTGTTATACAACATAAACACATCAATATTCGTAGCGACGCTGGACGCATCCTACGGCCGCTATTTGTACTGCAAAACTTGTATGCACAAGTACAAAATGGACGTCTGGTCCTAGACTTTGAACAACTTTTGCAACAAGGTATCATAGAGCACATTGACTCCAGGGAAGAGGACACACTGCAGGTTGCTGCAAATTTTAACGCAGAGCATCTCTACGATTGCACACATGCAGAGCTCCATGCAACGCTGTCACTCTCGATGTCGACCAACACACAAGCACCCTACTGCAACCACAACCAAGGTCCAAGGATCACTTACCAAAATGCCATGGCCAAGCAAAGTCAGTCCGAGCTGCCACAAAACTACCGTGACCTCTTCTACACCAGGTCGCACTACATCTACTACGGCCAAAAACCACTTGCAGCGACGAAGCTTGGCTCCGTGAAAGGCATGCCCTCGTCGTCTGGGCTCAATGCCATTGTTGCTATCATGCCATTCTTGGGCTACAACCAAGAGGATAGCATCATTGTGAGCCAAGCTTTCCTTGATAGAGGTGGCTACCGAACCCTTGATGTCAAAACCTTTAGCTACTCGGGCTCCGATCAAATATCCAAACGACCAGCGAAGGAGCATTGGAAACGTTCCGAAGCGAGTAAATTTAGCAACATTGATGACGACGGCTTGCCAACACCTGGCAACTACATCAACTCAGACGATGTGATCCTTAGCAAGTTTGAGGAAGACGAAGATGCCGTGATGCACGATACTTCCGTCAAGGCAAAGGACAAAGATGGTGTCGTCGAGCGAGTTATCGTTGGGCATGGCAAACGACGCAGAAAAGGAGAAGGCGAAGAGTCTGCAAAAATTAATATCATGAGCTACAAGATGCGCATACCAGAAATAGGTGACAAATTTGCCAGTCGCCACGCGCAGAAAGGTGTCATCTCGATGATACTGCCACAAGAAGATCTACCGACCATAGCATGCGGGCCGAACGCTGGCATGACGCCGGATATCATCATGTCACCGCACGCCATTCCAACACGCATGACGATTGGACACTTGATTGAATGCTTTGCATCCAAACTAGCTTGCTACACTGGAAAGCAAGCAGATGCTACTGCCTTTGCAAACAATGACCTAGATGCCATGAGCAAGGAAATGAAGTCCTTCGGCTTTCACCCCTACGGCGACGAGGTGCTAATGGATGGCCGCACAGGCGAACTCATGACTGGCTCTAAAATATTTATGGGACCTGTCTACTACCAACGCCTCAGGCACATGGTTGGAGACAAGATACATGTGCGAACACCAGGTGCGCCGCGCTCCATCCTAAGCAAACAACCAGTCGCTGGCAGAGGAAACAACGGAGGACATCGCCTAGGAGAAATGGAGTCAACGTGCATTGCGGCCAACGGAGCTTCCCTGGTGCACAAGAGTCTCTGGGCACAATCGGACAAGAGTACATGGCGTTACTGTAAGTGTGGCGTCTACAATGCAAAAGATGCACTGCAGTGCATTGTCTGCAAGAGCATGGAGCTGCAGGATATTGAAGTACCATACACGTGGAAATTATTGTGCGATGAGCTAAGGCAGTGTGGTATAAAAGTAACTTAATTTTTATTGAAACATCTCGTAAGGTGCATCTTTTACTCGGTGTGTTACAAACTCTATTGCCCAGTAGACGGCCATGGTCAGTGTGATGCACAAATCGTCGTTGCCGCCTTTGAACTTTCCTGTATAAATCACACGCGGCAGTGCAAAGCCACGCTGTGGGTGCTGGATAATTCGTTTAAAGGAAAACAATTGCTTCTTAAAGTCAGACAAAGCTCGGGCCTTGACGTCGCCTATGCCAACTGGATTCGACACGACCAAGTCTTTCCAAAACATCACCGACTCTTGGCAAATATACTTTTGCGTCTCCATCGTGTAGAGCTCCTTTCTCACTGCAGTGGTAATAACACCTGTCCTTGACTTTTCTGAAATGGTCCATACCTTGCGATAGTTCTTCAACATGTAGGCCATGTGGTCACTCTCGTGTCCAAGGTTGGATTCAGGGATAAAAATAAACCATGCATCCTTCAACTTTTCTTGCCTTCGTAAGGATTCAATGTGCGCTGTCAAGAGACGCTGTATTTGCTCGTGGCCTTTGGTTGTGACTGAATCAATCCCAACAACAATAATCTTGTTAAACTCAACGACGATGCTAACCAATCCCATTTGCGACGAGCCACCACCATTGGGGTCGCATCCAATAAACACAAACAATGGTGGCTTCTGCAACTCGTAGTTCATGGAATTAAACATTTTGTCGACATACTTGCTTTTAAAGACCGATTGCAAATCTTGCGTAATGACGCCCATAGACTCGCGTTGCAACAGGTCGACTTGGTCACCATAGATCTGTTTTACCATATCAAATTTTGCGACACTCTTCCATGGTGGTATCTCATCGGTCATGTGCGGGCAGCGCTCCGGGTGGTCGCTCTGCTTGCATGCATCGCAGACCAGTGACACTTCCAGGGTTACAAATAGCGGCGAACCATCTGGCAACTTCATGTCAAACATCGCACTGTAGAAGTTCATATCGTCCTGTGGTGTGGAAATACAGATAAGAGCAGTCGAGTCAACCTCAAGTAAAGGAACAATTACTTCGTAGAAGACTTTGGTGTCCATAAAGGCAGCCTAGTAAAGGTAAAATAATGTTAGTCAAGTCATTGGGAACCTTGGGGAAGGACCAAGACAATTTTTACTATGCTTATATATTTTTTACTCAAACACCATAAACTCGCGTGCCTTGCGATCCGCCAAGCCAAAGGAGCTTGGCGGCGGCACCATAAGGTCTTCCTGGTCGTCCCAAATTGATAACAACTTTGGCGGCCGGAAAAAATCTACATCCATACCTAAGCCTCGTAAAGCTTCAGCACTACTAGTATCCTCCTCTTCTTTACTATTTGATGGATCAAATCGCTTTACTGGTCTTCTTTTTCTACCTGATCTACGTTGTCCATTGTTATTTGAATCTGCTTTCTTTTTATTCAATTCTTTTTTTTTTGTATTTTTCTTCTTGTTACTTTCTTCCTTTTCACTACTACTTTCTTCCTTTTCACTTGTATTATTTGGATTCTGATTTTTTAGTATAGCGTCAATCCAAGTTTGTTTTATTCTTTTATCATCCGTTGGATCTATTTTTAGTGTTTCTGCAATTTTTTTCAACTCTATCATAGTCTTTGCTTCCAAATCTGCCTTTGTAAAAGTCAGAGGACGTGCATCATTAAAACCGTAGTCATCATCCTGATCATCATCCTCTTCTTCCTCACTACTTTCTTCCTCTTCTTCCTCGCTACTTTCATCCGGTTGTTCCAGTGGATAAAAATACAAATATGTTTGTTCATTGTTAACTAAGGTCTCTAAACTCTTTTCTACATCAGATTCTGTTTTTATCTGACTAGTGTCTACACTGTTTTTCCCTGTATTATCTTTTAAGTCGGTTTCTTCTACAATATTTTTGTACTCCTTTGGTCCTAAGAATTTCGCTATTTCTTGCAACTGCTTTTCATTGTTTACTATAGTAGATCTATCTAAACCAGTTTGAAAATATTTATTTGTTAATAAACTAGGAACATCAATAATCATGTACGTGAAGTCGGAGGGAAACGTGTTTTCTAACCCGTCTCCTAAGTTGTTCCTACTTAAAATATTGTAACGTTTTGTCTCCGCTACCAATTGCTTTACATCCTCCGCCTTTAACCGCAACTTTTGTTTAAACATTTTTTTATCGTCTTCCGTTATACTCATGTACTTCATGTTCCACTTGTTGTGGTAAATGGCATGTAAACCTTCGTTTCTTGCAAAAAAAGGACTTAAAACGATATAATTGACCATATCGCCAGATTCTTTAAAATTATCAATGATAGAACGTACTAATCTTGAACCAAGATGATTGCCGGTGCTTTTGATGTTTTGTATTTCAAGTATTTTTTTATCATTGATCGTACTGCCATCAATTGTAAACTTATATGGTTCGATGTAGTCCACTTTTGCAAATGTATATATAAAATTTTTCCGTGTTAAGTAATCTTGAATACGTTTCTTTAATTCATTGTTACTAACATTTGCCTTTAGACCCAATAGCTTTGCATAAATTTGCATATCTCTGTATTTCATTTTGTTTTTTGTAAACTTTTCAAAATCATCATTGTCACGTGCAGCGTCATGACTAAGATCTGGAATTTGGACATTGCTACTCCAAACATAACCATCTGTTAGCTTATTTATAATTGTTTGAATGTCCGCAATCATGAATACATCACCATCTTTTTCGTACGCTTCTTTGAACGTGTGTGACCATGAAGCTTTCTTTGTTGGTTCTTCACTGTATACTATCTCTGTTAGACCCCAATCTGTATACAACGTTATTAATCCTTCTACCGTAAGTTTTTTTGTAATATTGCGCTGCTTTTGTATTTTCTCTAAAATTTTCTTATCCATTGCAGGTGACACAAACACATAATTTATATTTTGTTTTTGATATTCTTCTAGGACTTGTTTTAGGAACGGTCGGATAGGTTCTTTTTTGCCATATTTTTCGCTTAAATTGTGTATTTCTAGTAATTCCATTGAATTTTCTTTTGTAACGTTTTTTGCTGGTTCTTCGCCAAACCATAGGTTGTTTATTATATCAGGAGGCCCCTCTGCGCATGCAATAACCAGAAAAATAATCTTACCTTCTTTTCTTCTATAATACAAGGTTGCATGGTAATGTTCGCTTACATTTTGGATACTTTCATCATCAAACCATTCTCGTATTCTAAGTCCTACTTTGGGCGTTACTAGCTCCTTTTCTAAGTCGTTATCTCTAATAAACGTAATGGCATTTGCTTCTGATAGTGCCTCAAAATCCTTATTCAGACGACTGTTTTCTAATTCCTTTCTTAAGTTAATTATTTGCCTTTCTTCGCGACTACTTCGTTTCACCTTCTCTTCCTTATAAACTATTTGTTTTTGTGGTATGCCATATGCGCTCATTAATTCAAGTCCCGTTTCAGCCACCTTTTCACCAAAAGATGTGATATCATAATTACTATTATTTTTGCATGTAAATAAGTATTTATTATCACTAGTATACAATTTCTCAAATAACTTTAATAATTTTTCAATCATATCTACATTATCATTTGTACCATAAACCGTGGGACTAAGTATTTTTTGTAACTCCTCCATTTTCTCATAGATGTTTTTCTCATCGTACTCGTTACTCACTTTATTAAAAAGTGTTTGCTTACTTACTAACCGTTCGAAGTAACGAAGTAACGGTTCAAAAAATGCTTTCAAGCTTTGGTCTGCAGATCGACATTTAAAATATTTTCTGGCTTGCTTCACGTTTCTTGCAAAGAAGTCGTACTTAGACTCATCCTTCTTAACCAACACAGTTGACCATTCGTTAGTCAAAAATAACTTGTCAAATGCAATTATCTTATCTGATATAATGCTTTTCCCAACCATTTTTACTTTCCATCCCTGATTTGGAACTAATTCTTGAAGCACGTATTCGTACATTTTTCCATCTATGTTTTTATAAAAAGTTCCTTGCGCATTCAATTTATTCACAATGCTACCTTCCTTTGTCAATTCATCGACATCATGCTTTAGTCGGACCATAACCGTTTGTGTTCCATCCTCAAACTCTACATTTTTAATATCCTTTATAATAGACTTTACGTATGCGTTCGCAATAAAATCAAACTTTTCATTTTGTTCTGTATTTGGTATCAAGAGTTCGTCATAGACCCTAGTATTTAAAACACTAGTTATGAATGTCATATTCTCTACTATTCCGAAATTATACTTTCTATAGGATTTTACCTTTTGTTTCGTCGCATCTTCCGCAGCCTTTCTCGCGTTTGCTCTTTCGTTACTTCGTTGTAGCTTTTGTTTCGTCGCATCTTCCGCAGCCTTTCTCGCGTTTGCTATTCTTTTACTTTTTCGTTGAACGTTTATTTCCTTTGCTTTTTTTGCTACCGCTTGTTTTGCTGCTTTGCGTCGTGCCTTCTCTGCTGCCGCCTTCTCTGCTGCCGCCTTCTCTGCTGCCTTCTGTACTGCCGCTTTATCTGCTTCGCGTCTTGCCTTCTCTGCTTTTTGTTTCTTCATTCTTATATCATTTAATGCGTTTTCCAACTCCTTGTTTGTCCAACCACAGTTTTCTTGTTTGGCTTTAAGCTCTTTTAATTTCTGGTCATACAATTCTTCCACTTGCTGTTCTGTCGTAACATTTTTGAAATCTTGTCGTAGCATTTCTGTTATTTTCTTCAAAGAAGGTCGTAGCCATTCATAATGACTACCTGTCCATAGAAGTACAATACTATTTTCTGTTACGTCTACGCCATTTGTAATTTTACTTGTATTTTTATCAACAACTGAAATAGTTAACTTTAACAATTTTGCAATCATTGCCATTTCTAAGTACGTACCCCATCCGTCTAATTTATTTTTTCCATTCTCTAAACGTTTTATTGACTCTTGAACTAAAAATGTTTCACTACCTGCTGCAAAAATGTCTTTTATAACCTCAAGCTTGCCTGCCCTTAAATATGTTAGCAAGTAGCTTCGTAACGAAGCTCCATCTTTTATTTCTTTACCATTGTCTTTTAGTGGTGTTCCGGCACATTTAGCAGCACTTACAATCGCATGAAACATGCAATCACCATCTCCAAGAACTGGCATAACATCATAAAGTTTAATGTCTACTTGCTTCACATCACCACATTGTTTGAACAACATTTTTGTGTAATCAGAATTTTCTTTGTCATTTTTGTAAAAGCCCAAGGATACTAACTTATCAAACTTTTCTTTGCAATCTTTGCTAGAACTTAAAATTTTATCGATTTTGTTTTTCTTCGCCTTTGCTTCGCGTCTTGCTTTCTCTGCTTTAGCTTTCTCTGCTTTGCGTCTTGCTTTCTCTGCTTTAGCTTTCTCTTCTTTTTCTCTTCTTTTACGCTCTTCTTCTGCTTTCTTGGCTGCACGTCTTGCGGATCGTTTTGCTCTATCGGTTTGACTTTCGTTAAGTTCTTGTATTATGTTTTTTAAGTCATATTTCTGTACTAGTGCATCGTTTTCGTTTAAAGTCTCTCTTAGTTTTACCAAATTATCAACGTCGTATTTTAAGGCTTTGTCTACTAACTCCGTGTTGCCAGCACAAGCTTTGGTGGTGCTAAAAAAATTAAAATTACCTAAGAATGCTGACCCATCAGACTTTAAACCGTTTAATGCGTCGATTAGGCCTTGTTTCTTAGGTTCCTCTTTGCCAAACCAGTCTTGCACAGCTTTGTCGATTGCAATTTTGCAGTCGTTCAAGGGTTTTTTAAGTTCTTGTATTATGTTTCCTAAGTCATATTTCTTTACTAGTGCATCGCCTTCGCTTAAAGTCTCTCTTAGTTTTACCAAATTATCAACGTCTTTTAAAGCTTCGCCTACTGAAGACTCATTACTAACACAATCACCATTTATTGTAATTTCTTGTAATGATTCTAATGTCTCCTTTAATGTATTTCTATTATCTTTTGTTCTAAACCATGCTTGCACAGCTTCCATTATTGCTATCTTGCAAGCGTCTAACTTTTGTGATCGTGTTCTTACACCTGTATCTTTTGCTGCTGGCTTTACTGGTCCTGCTGGTGGCTTTGCTTCCCTTTTCTTTTTCTTTGCTGCTGGCTCTGTTATTTGCCAACCCTTACTTTTGTCCAATTTTCCAAATTTCCATCCTTTGTTAACTAAATATTGTTTTGCTGACAAAGTGGCATCTCTCCCCGCTGAATTTGGGTTATCTATGGGGTTGTAGGTAGGATTCCATGTCCATCCGTACCGTGTTGCTAATGATTGTACCTCACTACTGTTATAATACTTAGTTTTTTTAGGTGTCACTGGCTTTGGCTTTGCTTCCCTTTTCTTTTTCTTTGCTTTGCTGCTGCCTGTGCTGGCCTTTTCCTTCGCTATTATTTCTTTCGCCTTGCTTATTTCCTCTGCAAAGGTTGTTTTTATAGTGTTGCTGACATTTTTTTCAAACTCATCGTGTTTCTTTGCGACAGAATCCAGGATCTTATCGTATTCGTCTTCGTCTAATATTTCTTTGGCATCAATTTTTTCCAAAATGTCCTTTGTTCGTCTGAGTAAGTCTTCAAGTCGTTGTTTTCGTTCTTCCTCTGCAGACATAATCAGTCTATTTACTGAGCTTGTTGACGATTATATATAGCCTTTTTTCCGATGCTACTGGTAAAGGCCTATGGTGTGTGCCTTGTACATCTTGAAGCGATTTGTGACTACCTTACGATAGAAACCACCGATTTTTTTAACTGGCTAGAATACTGCTACTTCCCCTATATGCTGGTCAAGCACCCACGCCAAACCTACATCGAGAGCGAGGCGTTCCAGCGTGTGCTCTACAAGTGGGCAACAAAGGAGCAAAAGTTGCAGTGGAAGCTATTTAGTGCACCAAAAGCCCAGCTTCGGACGCTGAGCAAAAGTGACAAGTGCGAAGTAGCTGCTAGCCAAGCGTGGCGCTGTGCTCGGTGCTTGGAGCAGCTCGATGCAACCTTTGAAGTGGACCATGTCTTGCAATTTTGTTTGACCGCCGATGATTCGAAGCACAACTTGCAAGCATTGCATGCACATTGTCATCGTATGAAAACAAAAGATGACCTCTATTTATTAAATCCACAATTTGGCTATGCAGCAAATGAACGTCTCCAGTCCGATGAACAACACAGAATTGAACTTAAAGACGCTGTTCAAGAAACGAAAACGAAAAGAAACGTATTTTCAAACTACTTTCTCGAAACACCCGATACGATTTGAATTCGAGGTCCTGAGCTGTGCAATGGTACCGATGCTAAGCTGCGTCGATAAGATTCGATTGCAGCGCGTGTCGAAGGGGTTTTACGCCTGTGTTGCTCGTCAGTTAGAGTGGCACAAGATCACGCCACAGAAAGAGTTTGAAGGCTACTGGTACTTTTTGGAGCGTCATTTTAAACGGACAAATCTGTTGCAAGATTTTTTGTTGTCTCGTTTTAAAAAGTTGTTGCGAGAAGGCTTGCATAAAAATAATTTTAAGAAATATTCTTACTCGGAAGAAAGTATGTCGGTGTTTATCTACTACTTGTGTACAAAGAACCGTCGTTACCTGCATCGCTTACTGCATACAATGGTACCGCACTTGGACGAGGTCACGCGGCGTTGTTTTCGGCGCCTCTGGCTGCGAACAGAGAGGCATTTGCTGCGACAAAAACAATTACCTATAAAACCTAGCCGTGTCTTAAGAACAAAGATGAGCAAAGTAGTTAGTAATACCATTTTAAGTGCGTCAAATGAAACAGGGTCATTGGAATTGACACAAGCCAATCTTCAGCAGCATAACAAACGCAAGGCATCTTCGAGGCACGTCCAGAGTCCAAAGCGCTACAAGCCCGAGGTTGTAAATCTAAAGGATGACTTGTCTGCATCCGAGGTTGGTTCAGAAGATGTTCCAGTTGAGGAGCGTTCTGTTGACTCTCAATCGGAGGGCAGCTTGAAAGATTTTATTGTCGACGACGATGAATCGTTGCATGAGAAGACAGAGGAGGAGGAGGATGAGCTAAGTGACCGCGAAACAGAAGATAGTGCATCCTTTCATTCCAGTGTATTAACAGATTCCGATGAATAACCGTCAAGTAGAAACAATTGTCAAAAATTTTTACAGGGAATTTTTGCCGCGGCAAGAAAAGGTCGACGACGTGCTGCAGGAGGTGGTAGCAAAGCAGCTGTCGCCGCGCCAGACCCTAGAGTACCTGTACAAGAAGTGCATCGAGTCGCGCTTTATTCCCTTAAAGAAGCAGCGCGACGATGGTGTCTACTACCCAATGCAACGAACCAAAGCATGGTTTGAGGAGCGCAAGCGAATCGCATCTACCGTCAGTGGCTCCAGGCCAGCTGGCTGGTGGTTTGATATCAAATCGTTCGAGAAGTACAAGGATCATTTGGACTACGTGCACAATGGCAAGAAGCAGCATTTTGACCAAGCTGCCTTGGTTCGTATGCGTTACGGGGTCAAGTTTGAAGACCATGCATTAATGACGTTCTTGGAGTGGGGAGTGTCAAAGCTTAAATCAAATATGTACGTCTACGAGACAGGCTTCCAGCGAAACACAAAGTATGATTTTTTAGGCGCGAGTCCTGATGGATTGGTAACAGAGTTGTTTGCAGGTATTATTATTGGTGTACGAGAATCAAAAAAGTTTGAAAATCAAAAAGATTATTTATTATGTTACATTGACACAGACAACTCAAAGAGCACCCTCATCATTGAAGGCGATGCCTGCCTCAAAACTGGCATGGCGTCTAGCTTTGACAGCAAAGATATCAAAACAATGCAGCAGCTCGAGGCCATGAATATTGAGGTGCCAAGCGGCTGGTCCTCCGCTCGCTGCATTGGTGCACGTGCCAAAGGCGCAAAGCATTCCATTCTAGAGATTAAGTGCCCTCAAAAGATGTACAGCAACATACCTGCGTACTACTTGATGCAACTGCACATGGAATGCCATGCCTACGGGCTCCGCGATGCTTACTTTGTTGTCTGGAATCGCCTGAAGGAGAACGAGCGCCTGCGTGTCTGGAAGTTTAAGTTTAACGATGGCTTCTGGCAATCGTTCCTGACTATTGTTGACACGTTCCGTTCCTTGCGACAAGATGGCAGCCGTGGTGCGCCATGGGTCAACTTTGAACCACTGTTTTGGCACTTCAAAAAGACCTATGGCAGGGTTGGGACATGGCTGCCATTTGTAAAGCCGTACCACGGCCGTGGCGAGTATGCCGTGGACCGGCCCTATGCAAATGCCTTAAACAAGGTGCCGGAGGACGCAGCGCAGTGAATAATGGATGCAATCGCATCGCGATCAAACTCAATGCTGCATATATCAAAGGCGTCCATATTACTCTTTAAAATATGCAACAGAAATGAAAATGCAAATGTTTTGACGCGTTCAACGAACTGTTTTGTATTGTGTAGTGTACTCATAAAAAATTTAATAATTAAATCTGTATTTGACAAATTATCACCACATCGGTTTAATGCTAGTGTAAACATTATATTAAACTCGACGACCCACACTAGTTGCCGTAGGTGCACAGGGTCCTCGTCCAGCTCCGTGCAGTGCGACAAGACGCGCAAGACATGCACTGCTTCCTTTGTTTCCTTGTGCGACTCTACAGGGTAAATAACATCTTTGTGCACAAAGTGCAAGTTTTTTACCATACGTACAAAGGCAAAAAAACTTATATGATGCAAGCCTTGGAAATAATGGCATAGCGGGACGAGCAGAAACAAAAGGCCTTGAAAGTATCCTATCGGAGAGTAAATGCACCAGACTTTTAGTTGATGTATAATTAATGCTTGTGTATGTTCATCTTGCAACCAGCGTGATCGAGGGTAGGTACGAGAAATATCGAGCTCAATTTGATGCTCGTACTGCTGAAAAAGCCTGTTTTGCTTCACACGTGCTATCAAGCACAGCAACTTGTAGTCCCGGTACAAAATGGCAGCATTGTACTCGCCGCTAACAAATCGACAAGATGCATCCATTTACTACATATTTACAAAATAACATATAGCACAATATTATTTTAACCATTTCCCACGTGCAACTTCGTCTGCATGTTGCATCAAGCAATTGTCTACTACCGTGCCAGGTACCTTGACAAACTCTTCCAGGTCCATGCCTCGATAGCCCTTCACAGCAACACGCTTTGGGCGACTCTTCTTTAACTCCAGAGTGCTGTAGGTCTCGATGCACTGAATCCTGCCAGGCTCATCGGTCTCCATCACCGTCAAATCATAATAAAATTGCTTGTCACGACAATCCATAAAGCAGGGACTATACAAGGGACGGCCATCGACGTTGACCTGAAAACAAAACAACAAATCGACGTCCTGCATCACCTTGCACTGCTCTGCCAAAAAGGGGACCAGCAAGACACGCAGCGGAGGGTCGAGAATACGACCATCCTCCGCTCGCAAGCTTGGCGCCTCGCTTAGCTGCGACTCACTAGAAAAACGAAACTCCAACTCGTAGGCATGCCCATAGAAAAAGGCGTAGAGGATGCCAAAGACAAAGGTGCAAACAACAGCTTGCAACGCAACGGTTTTGCACTTGATTTCCTTAAGGTTCAGCTTAGCGCCGCCGTACATGTCGGCCTTGAGGACCTTGGAGAATAACTTGTTCTTACGATTGCAGCACTTCATGATTACAAAAGATTTAAGAAGTACTATATAGGATCAGATCTAAAGTAGTAATAAAAGATGCCAATACTTGTCCCCGGAAGCAGCGAAACTGATGATAATACTATACGACAGAAACTAATAGATATTGCCACTGGTAGTTATATAAAAGAATGGATTGAAACAGCCTACGTAAACAAAGTAGAAGGCTACAGCGTAAAAGCACCTTTTGCGGTGCCAAAAGACATTACAAAGGTTGAAACTAACTCGAGGTATTTTTTTAGTTACAGAGATAAATTATTTAGTGGCATTTTAAAAACAGCAGAAACTGAATGGAAAGCTCTTCAGGTTGCAAAGAAAGCTAATGTTAGTGTTATTGATGCACAGAGAGCTTACGACGCTGCTATCAAACCTAATTATAAGTTTACAAACATCCAACAACACATGGCAAACGGTACAACAAGACGTGTTATTGACAATGGAGATGGTAATGGTGATATTTCTATCGAAAAAAATGATGCATGGAAAGTAGGTGATAACAAAGACTTTTGGGGAAAGACAGGAAGCGAGTTCTACAAAAGCGTCCCACAAAAGCACTTATTACTAGAAGAGCAATACTATGCTGTTCTAAAACCATATTTCCAGTATGTTCGACTTGTGGCTAAATATAAAGCAGCGAGTAATGACACATTAAAAGCCGACATATTGAAGCAAATCGGTGCCTTGTTTTTTGAAAGTGCTCGCAAAGTACAACCTAATGGCAAGTTGCCAAAGTATAGACCGCAAGACTCACACCCAATCCCAGGTATACCAAATATTACTCGCATCAACAAAGACAAGATCAAAGTCTACTGGGCTGGCTGCGAGCATTACAGTTACTTCGTCAAAATAGGCTATGAAAATTCCAGTGAAATTATTAGTTGGAAGGATGCAAAAGAGATCACTGGTACGTCAAAACTAGTCGATGCAACAGGTGAAAAGCTGCACGTCGCGCTTGCCTTTGCGCGCTACAATCCAATGACCAACAATGTAACAGTAGATCCACCTGTGAATATAGACACAAGAACTAATTATGAGCAAACCCCTGAAAAAAACAGCACAGGCTGGTCCTACAAAGTCTTCCCATTAAGTCCGAGCACTGCGCTACCGGAGCATGTTGTGACGATGCAGTTGTTTGATATTGACCGCTTTCGGTTGCAGCTGGACAAGGAGTACCCAGATATAACCATATTTGATATTTTCCAGATGCTACAAGATGACACACTAGACAGCACAAATCTTGGTATCACCGCTGCGACTAAATTACGAGACGCTATGAAACAAGTTGTGACCTACGTCAGTGGTGATGGTATTTTTAAAGCTGGTGACTATCATTCTGTAAAATGGGAGCATATCAATGTACCTGTGGGTAGAACAAATAATGAATCATGGAAGCAATTTCAATACGTGCAAAAAGTTCTGACGATTCATCGTTCTCGTATATTTGACCTTTCGGATCAAATGAAAATCCACAACATACCTAGCGTTGTCTTAGATAAAGATGAGTACAGTCGCCCAGCGAAATCAAGTGTCCTTGGCAAGCGAGACTTTGACGTAGTGGATCGTGCAATACAGAGTGCAAGAACAAACAAGTTTTTCAAAAAACTAAACTCAGACAACATTTTAAACGAACCATGGCAGCAAGCAAAGCACCATTTTAAAGTACATGAGCGTGGCCGCGGGACGTTCTTTGCTGAGTTTATTTACTTGAACAACCGCCGCGAGACAGAAGCATGCAAGCGTCTGCGACGAACACG
>Ga0206682_10001098_pt1 | contig 27166 bp, 28 predicted proteins | sample M240m12015metaG_FD_155444 | JGI IMG/M metagenome (GOLD analysis project Ga0206682, IMG submission 155444) | Ammonia-oxidizing marine archaeal communities from Monterey Bay, California, United States - M2 40m 12015 | ecosystem: Environmental > Aquatic > Marine > Intertidal zone | place: USA...
AATAAAATCAAGTCTATCGATTTTTTTTCTACTACTTTTTCTAAATTTCCTAATTCGGCATGTGAGCCTGTATTAAAAACATTAAATCCGGAGTGACGTAAAACAGCTTCAGACATAACTACGCCTAAATCAGGGAGATTATCTTCAAAATTCACGCACAAAACCGAACGAGTATTAAGTGTGTTATTTGGCTTACTGATATTTAGTATTTCTACACATCTAGTAATCAGTTTTCTACTAATAAAAGCTTCTGCATGACTTAAATAATCTTTTCTGAGTGCGTTTTCAACAATTATGCTTCCAGGCTCGATAATTTCATCACATATGATATCAACAGCTATTCCTTTCATGAACAGTCCGTTAATTATAGTATTAACGCTCATCTCATCAGACTCAATACTTGAGTCAGCTAAAATTTCGGATAAATCTTTGTACTTACTCTTATTTATCAAGTCAAATATTCTTTTGTGTTTTAGTTTTTCTAAACCAAGACCTAGATTCTTAGAGGAATCTTTATTAGATTTATAAAAATCTCGAATATGCTGCATTGTAAATTTTCTATGACCACCAGCAGTTTTAGTGCAATTAATTGTTTTGTTCTCAGTCCATCTTTTAAGAGTGGATATATTTACACCGAGAATTTCGGCAACGTCATTTGAATTTAAGTATCTCATTTTGAAATATACATTAAAAATAGGATAAATTAAAATATAAAATGAGCGTTTTGAACTTTTTCATCATTGAATCCTATATTATTTTATACAACAGTTTATTAAACTCAAGCTAAGAAAAGTGATTCCATAAAGGTTGTAACAATGTTAAGGTCTTGATTTTTTTTATCTAATTTTTGCCTGTCATACATGGAAACCATCATGCTCATTCGCGGATTTTTTTTGAAAAACTCTCTGTTCTTATTAATAAAATTCCAATAAAGAGCATCCCACACTACACTCCATTCACCTTTTTTGTAATTACTCATTTTTATAATATAATTACTGCCACTAATGTACGGCTTAGTAGACATCAGACCTCCATCTGCGTACTGACTCATACCAAAAATATTGGGAACCATTACCCAATCATACGAATCGATAAAAATTTCCATAAACCAATTGTAAACTGATTTCGGCTTAATGCCTAGCAGTACCATAATATTTCCTAGTATCATGAGCCTCTCTATATGGTGCGTGTATCCACTTTCAAGACAATGTTTAATAGAATTATCCACTGGGTCGAGGCCTGTATTCCCAGTATAAAAAGAATTGGGAATTTTTTTATTAAATTTCCAAAAATTCCCATTGCGTTGCCTTACTCCGTCTGTGGTATAAATACCTCTTATAAATTCTCTCCATCCAATAATTTGACGCACAAAACCCTCTAAAGAGTTCAATGGGATTTCATTTTGTTTCGCGTATTCTAAAGTTTCATTAATTATTTCATCTGGGGTAATTAGGCCTATATTTAAATATGGGGTTATGATACTATGAAATACAAAATTATTTTCTTTGGAAATTGCATCTTCATACAATCCAAATAAATGAAGTCGATTCTCTAAAAACTCTCTGAATGAACTTTGAGCTTGTGATCTTGAAACTGGAAAATTAAAGTTATTTGTAGTTCCTAAGTTTGAGGGAAAGTCTTTTTCTACAATCTTAATAAATTTTTTAATATCATTTTGCTTATATGAAATCTGCGATATTGGGGGAATTGTAATGTTTTTTGGAAGCTTTTTTCTATTCTCTAAATCAAAACTCCATTTTCCTCCAGTTGGATTATAATTATCATCTAAAAGTATGTTTAATTTTTTACGTTGATTGATATAAAAACTGTTCATTAAATGTTTTTTTCTCTTTCCAAAATTTTGAAGCACTTCTTCTTCATTTAAAAAAAATCCTGGAGTTTCAAACCAATTAATTTTGATATTTAGAGTTTTTGCAGCCTTGACTAGTCTTTTTTCTAAGATACAGTCTACTACTCTGGCTAGAGAAATTTCTGTTGCTTTCAGAGATTTTAATAATTTTATGTTGTGATTTTTCTCAATTAAATCATAATAGTTATATTTTATAACACTATATCCTCTATCAATTAACTCTTTTTTAAACGATTCAATTGAAGCTAAATGAAGAACTATTTTTTTTTTATGAAACTTAAGAGGATATTGAATATCTCCAAAGAAAAGAGGATCTTCTACAAGAACAATTTGTTGATTTTTTCTTAGAGCGGGGTGATTATGGAATAATTGATTTGGATAGATTAAAGTAAATTTCATAGTATTATTTTACTTATTATTAGAACTACACTTTTTACTACAATATTTAACTGATTCCCAATTTAACTTCCACTTTTTTCTCCAAGCAAAGTTAAAACCGCAAACCGGGCATTTTTTTTCTGGAAGGAATTGTTTTTTCAATCTCTGTTTATAATAAGAATTAATTTATTTTAAAGCTGATAAAATTTCTTTTCCAGAAGGGCTAACACTGCTTTTAAAAAAATGTGTGAGCTCCCCTTTTTCATCGATAAGATATTTACAAAAATTCCAGGAAGGTAACTTATCATTCCATCCATTTTTTGTAGGTTCTGAAAGCCAATCATAAAGCTGGCTTCCTGTTCTCGTACTTTGTTTTGCCGCAATTGGAAATGTGACATTGTAGTTCAGATCACAGAAAGTTTTAATCTGTTCAGCAGAACCAGGTTCCTGTCTTCCAAAATCATTACAAGGTATTGCTATGATTTCAAGTTCACCATTCATTTTTTTATATAGCTCTTGAAGCTTTGTATATTGTGACGTAAACCCACATTTTGAGGCAACATTTACTATCATTATTTTTTTCCCTTTTAAACCACTTAGGGAAAAAATTTCTCCATTATTTAACTCAAGATCTATATCATAAAATGATACTTGCGATATTTTTCCTGGTTCAGCAACAATGGTACTTTTAGAAAATAAGAGTGATACCGCACCTGAGGCTAGAGTGGCGATGGAGGCTAACATAATATACCTTTTAATATAATTGAAGTAGAATATATTTTTTTTCACTATGAGAGTGGAATGACAATACTCTTTTGAAGATTTTTGAAATTTTCTGGTGAATTATCCATATCAAAATAATCGGCACTTCCCGCAGTCTTTTGCTCAACCATCGCTAGGTAGTCACAAACATAATTCTGTATCTCACTACTACTAATTATCAGTTTACTTAATATATGCCTTGGCCTTACTTCCTGCAGAGATTTATCTGACTGGTCAAGTGAAATTCTTCTGAAGACATATTCACCTAAATTTTTAGATTCTTTAGTCCAGACGGTTTCTTTGAAATCTGATTTTTCAAATCTGTTTTTTCTTAATGCTACTTTATCCATTTTATTTTCCTTTACTTATTATTTTGTTGAGGACAGACCACCATCAATAACGAAGTTTTGTCCTGTTATCCAATCGTTCTCGGGATTAATTAAAAATTTTATCATATTGCTTATATGACTCGGCTTACCTATTCTACCTAACCCGTGCATTTTCTGACTTGCTTTCAATGCGATTGGGTTACTTGTAATTCTGGAAGATAATGGAGTATCCACTAAGCCTGGGGCTACACAATTGAATCTGATATTTTTTCGTGCATATGTTTTTGCAGCAGACTTAGCAAGTCCTTCTACTCCAGATTTGGCACTAGATATCAATTCATGATTAGCTAGGCCAATATTTGTTGCAGCAGTAGATAAAAAAACAATCGAGCAATCTCGTAAGAGTGAACCGGCTGCTCTGGAGACTGCAAATGCTGACTTTAAATTTTTATTAATTGTGTCATAAAATTCTTCCTCGGTACATAGATGAGCGGGTTTTAGAATTAGATTGCCGGGAAGGTTAATGATCGCGTCAATTTTACCAAATTTTTCTAATCCAATTTGGACAAAATTATTGACCTCTTCAAAGCTCTCAGCATTGACTAGCTGAGACTCAGCAGATTTGACTACAGGTTTATTTAGCCTGTAACCAAGGAGGAGATTGAAGGAAAGATCTACTAAGTCGTCAACTAGTACTTTTCCAATACCACCAGAAGCACCAAGAATTAATACATTCATCAGAGATTTTTTGTTAAGGTTTGGTATAACTTACTATTTAAGGAAGCAATACCGCCGGAAATCGACCAGCCGTCGGATAGGAGATATTGAACCTTTTCTGCAAGATCGATTGCATCTTCATCAAAAGCGGATACAATACAATAATTTTTCTCCATAACTACCTGAACGCTTGCCATAACTATGTTCTCCTATCAATTAATTCTATTACGTTTTTATCTGGATCTGTTTTGTACTCATACCCAATACCATCCCGGTGAACTTTTAAATCATCTGATTTTATTAGATCTTTGTCGTATACTGCAAAATGCGGAGGGTGATCACCGGGTGTTACGAGAGCCACAGATATATTATGAAATGATAATAGAGCCCACGTAGAATCTTGATGTTTAATTTCGCAATCAAATTTCTTTGTATACCATTCAACTGACTTCGAAATATCGGATGATTCTACTGCAATGTGATCTATATAGGATAAATTCATGAAGGGTCTAGTACTTCAGAATTGTGATAATATTTATTCTTTGTTCTGATTGCACAACTTGGGCAAACCCCTCGTTTTTTACCATATCTTGGAAAATTATGATAATATTTGTAATCAACTGTTTGATTAAAAACCATAATTTCCCAAACTGCTTTGCATGAAGGACAAGCTCTCAAATCTTGATCTGCTTTTCGGGCGTCAAAGTTATTTTTGACTTCGCGTCTTTCGTTGGCATGTTTTAAATCTGTGCCTTGGGATACTGCTTGCAAAATATTCATATGAACTCCTTTATCTTGACTAAATGTAATATAAGAAAATATAGGAGTCAAGATTTTTTAAGCGTTTTGAGCGTTTCTCTCTCTATTGCTCAATAAATAAAAGGCTGCAATAACTAGTGCGTGATTTATTTGACCTTTATATACCAACAGGTCAATATCTTTTATTGGAATTAGATGTACCTTAATATTTTTGTCACTATTCGAGACCTCTTTATTTATTTTGGCATTATAGCCTACATAGCTAGTTACTTTATTTGTGAATAATGCTGGATTTGGGGAGAGGCTACCAATCTTTGCAATATTTTCTACTTGATAACCAGTTTCTTCGAGGAGCTCTCTTTCTGCAGCTGTTTGATTTGATTCGCCACTATCTACCATTCCGCCGGGAATTTCTAAAGTAGTATCACCTATCCCGTACCTCAACTGTTCAACAAAGACAACCTCATTATGGGCCGTAATAGGGATTATATTGACCCACTCAGGGGCAACTAATGTTATAATTTTCTTTGTTTTTCTAGAAGGATTTTCAAACTCTTCCTCAACGAGTGTGACGATAGGACTATTGTAATACTTCTTCTTCAATAAAAATTAAAAACTACTCTACCGATGTTGGAACTAGTTGCATGTGGTATTTAAAATCACGATTTGAAATAAGTTCTAGGCGTAGCTTTTCATTCTCTTTAACAGCTATACCTTCAAATTTAACAGGTAAAGATATTTGGGGGTTTGAACGGTCAACGATATAAGTAAATGTATTTATATTTCCATTTTCCCAGGAAAGATTATCATCCCAGTATATATTACCAATAATCTGTCTTTTGAGTATTTTATTGTAAGTGGCAGGGAATAAGTAAGGCTTTTCTTTATTGGTAACGGCATATTTATTAGCCTCAACTGATAAAGTGTCTTCATTGATAGTGACAAACAACCTTGTGTAACCAGACCAATTTTGAAACCAGACTCTATATTTAGAATCATTCTCAGATCTCCAAGTATTATTCAGTTCGCTTTCTGTAGAATAAGACTTTGGGAATATATGGGCGACTAATGTAAGGTAGGTGAAAATTCTAAGTGTCAGTTTCATGATGTTTTAAATGAACTCCATTTTTTACCTTCTAAAAAATAAAACCAAATCTTGTAAGTAATGCGCCTAATAAAAATTGGAAACAACATTATTGGATAAATAAGAACCCTTTTTACAAGTGAAGATCTATCCATCGTAACATTATCTTCGATTATTGAACCATTTCTATAAGGCCTTACAACATGTTCATGTTTCCACTCCGAAAGCCCAAAAGGTAACTGTGTTCCACAGTCTTCAAAACTCAAATTATTTCTAGTGACTTGATAGTTTTTGTGAATAACATTCATCTTTTTCCAACCAAAAAACCAGAAAGAAAAAGATGCTTTTTTATTATCATCTATGCCTTTCCAAGTGTTTATTTTAACCGGTTGACCACTGATCAAAAACTCCACAAAACTATGATCATGAAAAGATCTGATCACGTCTAAAGGCTGGATATTTTTTAGTACTACTTTCTGCTGAAATGACATTTTTAAGCTCTAGATTCGTTCATTGAAAATAAATATGCTTAATAAATAAAACAAATCTTTTTTGAGCGATTTGAGCGATTTATTAAACTATTAAAAGCTAGAATATAATATTAAAATCCCTATAGCCAACATTGATATTGCAGGGAACATTTCTGTTATTGGATTTTTTATTTTAACATGAGTAAGGATTGCTCCAATCATCAACGAAACAATACCAAAAGAACCTAATAGTACAGTATCATTATTAGCTGAGTGTAGCATAAACGTAAATGATATTTTAAGAATACCCACCATATCTCTAAACCAACTTGGGAAACCAAATCTTTCAAACTCTTTTTTAATATTATCATATCTAACAACCCAAACAAAAAAAACTGCAACAGCAGCTACTATCTTTAATGCTTCAATCAGAATTTCTATTTTTACTGGCATTTCAATTATCCATTTAATTAGGCTATAAGTTTAAATGAGATTAATTAATTTTCACAAGGATTTCATTTTTTCTAAAAGGAGGAATAGCCCATGGTGAGTTATACTGCGCTACCATAAAATTATCTAAAATTTCATAACTATTTTTCTTTAGATATTTTTTTAAGAGTTCTTTGTTGTAATGTATATTCTTTTCCGTTGCCCAACCTCCAAAACTTATAGATGCAACTTTCCCTAAGGACCTATCTTCTATGACAACGCTTTGTAATAATGGCTTAGGTAATGTTTTAATTTCATATTCACGAGGCATAAAAAAGAAGACTTCATGATTATTAGTATTATAATCCTCAGTGACAACAACTGGTGCAGTCATCGAAATATTCTGCCCCTTACTATTTCCACCAAAAATAAAATTAGCTATTCGCCTAAAACCAGTAGAGGATGCTTCCTTAAAATTATCGGCTATGTAAGTCTTAGCCACGATAGCTGATTCATAATCTCTGATTTGAATTTTTTTATCTTTTTTTAATAATCTATATTTTGGTGTTTCAATTGCCATGAGATTGTTGTGAGGAAAGTTTATAAAAATATATAGATAGAATATTAACTTTAGATTTTTTGTCATAGACTATATTTTATATGGGAAGAGTATCGATGTGTTTTTTTTATAAAGCTTATAATCTTCCAAATTCCCCCATTTGAGGTCCGCGCTTTCTTCAAGTAGATTAACACCACTAATTCGAGTTAATAGAAAATAAACAAAAATAGGCGATAAAATACTTAAGAATTGTATCCCATGTAATGCTGGTATTGACATAACGAAAACACCGACCCAAATCACTATTTCTCCAAAATAATTTGGATGCCTAGATATACTCCATAACCCTGAAGTTATAAATAGGTCTTTATTCTTAACATCTTTTTTAAATCTTCTTTTTTGCTCATCTGAGATTAATTCAAAAATAAAACCTGAAATCCAAAGTGAAATACCAAAAAAGAAAAAGTAATCATATGTCGTGTTGTGATTATTAATTATTAAAGTAACTGCATTAAGTGTCGTAAGGGAAACCCATAATGCTGACATGCTCCACCAGAGAAGGAATTTGGAAAATGACTTCATAGGTTCTCTAAACCTACGATCTTCACCATTTTTTAGAACTCGAATAAATAGAAATATCCCTAATCTCAAGGCCCAAATAATCACTAATACTGAGATAATATAAGATCGTAGAAAGAACTGTTCTCCCGAGAAATTTTTTGTCAAGAGTGTTGCAGAACCTATGACAATTAAATATGCTAATGTTCCTGTTATATCATAAAATTTTTCAGTCTTAAAAAAATACGAGGGAATAAAAGCAATCCAATGAACTAAAAAGCTAAACATCATACAGATGAAAATAATAGGAAACCCAGAATACGTCGGCATTCCTAAACCGACTCCGTAAGAAAGAAAACAAGAAATAAAAAAAATGAAAATTATAGCTAAATAATCTTTAGGGTTATGGTTTATTACTTTCAATATATTATCCTTATTTTTTTTAATAATGCTGATATTAAAAATCCAAAGTCTAATTCAAATAGCCGCACAGCAAAATTAATATCATTTGGTTTTTTGTGATGATTATTTTGATATAACTCCCCCATCATTAAAAAATCCAGAGGCAATGAGTTTTTTGAATTATCTTCTAATTCAGGAAAATTTCTGTATCCTTTCTTATGACCAAACCAGTTTACAATAAATCCATGGAGCGGTCCCATAAAAATATTAATAGGTAAAAATATATATTGCCAAGAAGCAGTTGTAAATGAATAGTAAAAACTAAAATAAATAAGAATAAATAAAGCTCTTATCAGCAATGATTCTCCTAGTTTTTCAAGGAAAGGCCATCTTGGTAAATTTTTTTCTTTAATTTTTCCTTGATTAATCTTTTCAACTAATTCTCTATATCTTGTCGCTGTTGCAATATTGAACAGAATAATATTTTTAATGAATAAAGGCGAATGAGGGTCCTTTTCGGTGTCAGTAAAAGAATGATGTCGCCGATGCATTATCGCGTATGCAGCAGGATTAAGGAATGAGGATCCTTGAAAAATAAAGGTAAAAAAGAAAAATACTTTTTCCCAAAACTTATTCATTTTGAACATATTGTGAGAAGCATACCTATGCAAAAAAAAGGTCTGAAAAAACAACGATAAATACCAATGAAAAAATATAAAAAGTAAAATATACATTTATGAATCCAACTTATTTTTTTACAAACCTGTAATGCGAAACGCCCCACTCGTTTCCTTTTTCGTATCCAAATAGTTGCTCACATGATAAATAAAAGATTCTCCATCTTTGAAACCAAAGTTGAGCCTGATCTTCTCCGTAAGTTTTATCGAATATCTTGATTATCTGTTTTTTATTCTTATCCATCTCTTTCAGCCAAGCTAAAGATGTTTTTTCATAGTGAGTCCCTGATAACCTCCAAACGCAATCAATCTTCACATCCTCTTGAAAGTGCAAAAGAAGATTATGTGAAGGCATCATTCCACCACTGAAAAACTCTCTAGCCATCCAGTCACCATCACCCTGATCCTCAAACGGATATGCTAAAAATTGATGTGTGAAAATATGAATAAAAACTTTGCCTCCACTTTTTAAAAAACCAGCGACCTTAGATAGTAAGACCTTATAGTTGCGCATATGCTCAAACATTTCGACTGAAACCACTCTATCAAAACTTTCGTTAATATCAAAATCATTCATATCAGCGGTAATTACTTCAATATTTTTGATTTGATTTTCAGCACACCTTTTTAGGATATGCTTCTTCTGATCTTTGGAATTACTAACAGCTGTAATATGACTTTCAGGATATTTCATAGCCATAAAACATGTTAGTGAACCCCATCCACAACCTAGCTCTAAAATTTTTTGCCCATTTTTAATTTGAGCTCTTTCACAACTTAGTTCTAACATTGCATTCTCAGAGTCTTTTAGGCTATGAATATTTTTGGGCCAATACCCCGAGCTATATTTTAGATTAGGGCCTAAACAATACTTAAAAAAAGATGGAGGGACTTCATAATGCTGTTCATTTGCTTTTTCTGGTACTAGTGCTATAGGACTGTTCTTTAATGTCTCTACCCAATCTTGATGTCTTTTAGCAACCTGGCTTGGAGTAGAATTTTTGGCCCAATCAAGACGAACTTTGGATAATTTTCTAATTCCAAATCTAATTAAAAAATCAGGGATTAAACCTTTTTCAGCTAATTGTATTAACGTTCTTACCATAATTAATAATTAATCCTTATATCTCTTGTTTTACTTTTTGCTAAGATTATTTGGATGTCTCCTATATTACGCTCTAGAAATCCAGCTTCGCAAAAAACAAAATAAAATTCCCACATTTTGATAAATGAATCTGAAAATCCTAATTTTTTTATTTTCGGAAGAGCTACTAAGAAATTTTCGCGCCATTGCTTCAAAGTCTCTGCATAGTGTAGAGTAATATCTTCCATGTCAACCAAAGCCATATTAGTATAGACTTTCAATGCGTCTATCACTTGAGCGAGGGAGACAAGGCATGAACCTGGGAAAATATATTTTTTTATAAAATCGACTGAGTTCTTATAAGTATCAAAATTCTGATCATTATATGTAATTGCCTGTATTGCTGCTTTACCATTTGGCTTTAATAATGCATTGATTTTTTTTAAATACTCTGGAATATATTGGTACCCAACGGCTTCAATCATTTCAATAGAAACTATTTTATCAAATTCACCTTCTAAGTTTCTGTAGTCCATATTTATTAATTTTATTTTAGAATCTAAGCCTTTCTTTTTAAAAAGTGATTGAGCGTATTCAAATTGAGCATCAGAAATAGTGGTGGTTACGATACTACAGCCATAGTTTTCGGCTGCATAAGCGGAAAAACTACCCCACCCTGTACCTATCTCTAAGAGGGTATCACTTTCTGATAACTCTAATTTTCGACAAATTCTGTCTATTTTTTCAATTGAAGCTTCTTTGAGTGTAGATTGGTCATTTTTGAAATATCCACAGGAATAAGTCATTGTTGAATCTAGCCAAAGCTGGTAAAAATCATTACTTAAGTCATAATGTGCTAGGATATTATTTTTACTTCCTTTTAAAGTATTTTGTCTATTTTTATGAATTTTTTTATTTATTGGTTGAATTAGCTTTGCAATGCCTGTATCAAGGGATTCTAAAACCGGTCTATTTTTAAGCACAATTTGTAAAAGAACTACTAAATTATCTGATTCCCAATACCCAGCCATATAAGATTCTGCAACGCCTAAAGTCCCTCCACTGCCTAAAAATACGTAAAATTCTTGGGAATTAACGGTGATAGATGCTTTTAGATTTTCAGAATTTTTCCCAAAATGATATTTATCATTATTATCAATTAATTCTATAAAACCAACATTAATATTTTTAAATTTTTTGATTAGCGCCTTTTTAAAAACAGAAGATAGTAAAGTGTTCTTTTTCAGAGTGCTAACTGAATCCGCTAATTCTTTTATTTGATGATTTTGGTTCATGATTCTTTTTTTTTCTCATTTTGTAATTTATTTGGGTGTATATAAAAAGGCACCCTTTTAAGCCATAGTAAAACCGCATTAAAATGAATTCTCACTACAACAACAAACGTTAGGAAAGGAAATTTAATTATTTGTTTTAAAAGCATTTTTCGACTTAAAGGCAAACGGTCTAGCTTTAAAGTTGCATCAAAGACTTTTGATCCTTCTTTAAAGTTCTTCATATTTATGAGTATTTTTTTTTCAGGAGATGAGAACATCCATCTATAACGGTGATCCATGCCCCAAAACGGACTGACATGCAATTTTTTTTCTAAGTCTATATCAAATGCGAGTGCCTCTTTTTTTGATTTTTTATCAATAACATATGCATGTCTTTCTTTCCATGGAGTATTTGTAACCTCCGCTAAAATGACCTCTAACTCTTTATCTTCACTATCAAAACAGTAATAAAAACTAACAGGATTAAAACAATAACCAAAATACCTTAAGTGAGTCAAAAGTCTAATGGGTCCGCTTGGCCTAGTTCCTGTTTTTTCAAGAATTGTATCACGAACAGATGATGATAAATCAGTGTTCTTATCTCCATGATAATCCTCTCGATTAAATGATATAACTGCAGGTTTATTTATATTCCAAAACCATGATTTTTTTAATGTTGAACTAATAGAATCAAGGTCTATGTAAGCAAAAAATAAGGGGTAAGTGAAAAAATGCTTAACTGGTGTATGCCTCCTATGGTCTATTGTTCCAGTGTACAAATAACTTTTCAATGAAAGACTCATAAAAATTCACCAAAATCAGCGCATACATCTAAAGCACTTACAACACCATCTTCATGGAAACCATTTCTCCAATAGGCACCGCAATAATAAGTATTATTAATTCCACTAATTTCACGCTTTCGTTTTTGAGCTTCTAAACCTTTTATATTAAAAAGAGGATGTTCATAATCAAGTCTCTTTAAGATTTTTTTAGGATCAATTAATTCCTCACTGTTAAGCGATACACAAAATGTTCTCTCACAGTCTATGCCCTGTAAAATATTCATATTATAAGTAAGGGAAACAGGCTTATTTTTGTCTTGATCTAATAAATAATTCCAACTCGACCACGCATTTTTCCTTTTGGGTAGGATTGAATCATCATAGTGTAAAATTGCTTTATTATTTTGATACGGTATTGCACCTAAGATTTCGTTCTCAAATTTTGAAGGGTCTTTGAGAAGCCTTAAAGATTGATTGCTATGGGTTGCAAAAACAACCGCGTCAAAAAACTCTTCCGATGCATTATTTTGACCAGACCTTATTTTAATTTTACTATCTACTCTTTCAACGCTTAAAACAGGAGTAGACAATCTGATTTTATCATGATAAGGTTTTGTAATGCTTTTCACATAAGATTTTGATCCATTTTTAATTACCCACCAATTAGGTCTATCAATAATTTGAAGCATTCCATGATTTTCAAAAAACCTAATGAAAAAAACCGCAGACATGTCCATCATATCAGTGGGCTTAGTAGACCAAACCGCTGCTCCAATTGGAATAATAAAATTTTTTATAAATGTTTCAGGGTAATTATTATTTCCTAGGTACTGACCAAGTGTTAAGTGCGGACTAAGTTGTGTCAGATCTTTTCTTGATTGCCTGTTAAACCTTAACATGCTCTTAAGCATATTTAAATAGGACGGCTTTAACAAGTTAGACCTTTGGGCAAATAAACCATTCAAAGAATGTCCTGCATATTCTAGATTATTTATTTCTGATTTAACACTAAATCCCATTCTAGTAATTTGACGCTTGACATTTAGTTGGTCTAAAATTTTAATGAAGTTTGGATAGGTTCTTTCATTATAAACAATAAATCCTGAATCAACAGAATAGGATTTATTTTTATATTCTAATAAATGAGTATGAGTATGCCCACCTATATAATCATTCTTCTCAAATACAGTAATATTATTTTTCCTGCTCAATAAATATCCTGCAGTGAGCCCTGAAATACCTGAACCTATAATTGCAATATTCATAAATTGTTATTTCATATCTTTATTAAAAAGTTAGTCCCAATTTTGTGGGACTTCTTTGATTTTTGAAATATCATAGCCGATAGACGAAAGATTCTCTATAATTTTCTGATACTCATTATTCTCAACAACCGGATTTCGTGACATAATCCAAACATACTTCTTACTTGGATGACCAATCACCGTATTTTGATAATCTTTGTCTAAATTAATAATCAAAAATTTAGATTTAAATGGCCATAAAAATTGCATCCTCCACTCGGCATTACTTTTTTTATCTATAATATAACCTTTGGGAGTGTACTTAACCATTTTTTTTGGCGAAGACTTTTTAAAAAAAGTGAATGTTGTTGCTATATTTCCATCCTCATCTAACCTATACGATTCGATTGCGTTAGTTGCTTCTTTCTCAATAAATGTAGGTATGTTTGCTATTACATACCAATCTCCCATAAACCTTTCAATATCTACATAATCAACAGTTTTCATTACATTTCCATTTTTATTATCAGTACTGTCAAGGCAACTAAAAATTGAAAAAATAAACAAAAAAGATGTTATAAACCCTATTTTTTTCCTCATTAATCCTCAACCTCCACAAGCCTTTTCCCTGCCTCATTTAAAATATCTTCAAAAATAGTTACAACACTAACTTTATTTGCTTTTTCAATCACAAAGTTTGGAATGGAACCGCCAGGATCGATGAAAACAACATATGATATCATGTTAGACCCATCAATTTGTTTTTCAGCCAACCATAACCCCGCTCCAAAGTTGAGATAAATTGCATCATTACTTTTAATTTTTGTACTAGTATCATATTGATTTTGATCTAAAAGATACCAATGTATAATTGATTTAGAATCCCTATCATTAATTTTTTCTGATGAAATCCTGAAACAATACTCCCGATCGCTTAAAAACGGTACGTTGCTAGAAATATTTTGATAAGCATCTATCCAACTATCAGAATGATCTAACTTAAAAGACTTTATTGTCTCTGAGTTAGATAAAAACTGATCATAATTGTTTATATCTTTCAATACTTTCTGTACTAAAATAGGTGGAATTGAGGTTTTCTTCTGAACTTTGAGCGCAAAAAGATCTTTTTCAAATAGGGATTTTTTACTTATTGTTATCTTTTCTATAGCTTCATCGAAAACCCAATCTTTATTTTCAAGTAAGGGCTCAAAAAGATTAAAGGACTTATTATCAAATTCTTTTGCACTAACTAACGTGATATAAAAAGAGCTAAATATATATATTTTAATCAATAATGACGACTTCATCTTAAATTTTCAACTTATTATTAACCCAATATATAAAAGGCATACTTAAACCCCACACTATGGCAAGCGTAATGACAATAATTTTAATATCTGCAGAAAAACTGATAGCTCCAAATTTTTCAGCAGTGATATAAGACAGAGGACCAAATACCATACCAAGAATAAAAGAAAGGACCCATTTCTTATCTAACCACAACATTGAATGGTTAACTGTTACAGAAAAGCCGCACCACATAGCAGTAATCCACAGCGGAGCAATAGGAATAATAGGTGAATACAATCCTTCATAATTTAATATTGTTGATCTCATAAGAAGACTATCAATAGTGGTCCCCACTAATGAAAAAATGAGTATCAATTTAATCTCAAAATTATTTTCAGATATTTTCCAAAAATGAAAGAAGATGAAGCAGGCCATCAAAAAAGGGCCTGCGTAAGAATATTCTGTTTTTGCAAATAGGACACAGGCCCACCAGCATAATTGAAATCCGACTAAATTTATTATATTGTTCTTATTCACGTTTTAAATTATGGAATCTACAAAGACAATGCAATACTTAATGAGCTTTATGAGCGTTTTCTCCCTTTGGTATAAACCTGAAAACCATCATTGCAGTATATGAAGATAGACCAATTAGCAACATTATTAAAAAATAGTAAGGCCACTCAGGCATTAATAAAGTGAAATTAATTCCTTTAGGTTTTTCAAAAGTGAACATATAATTACTACCTAATAAAATGTTTACAGCTATAATCAACAGAACTAGTAACGTAGTCCACTTTATAACATTAAAGTAGTCTTCCCAGGTTGGTCTGTAGCCGTCTACTATTATACTAAACGCTATAAAGATTACAAGTCCGTGTGCAAAAAAATAGTGAATCGAAATATAAATTTGCTCAAATTCAGATAAATTTGTATTTATAAAGGCAAAAAGAGATCCGCAAAAACCGGCAAAAAAGAACCAATTTTTCAAAGTCCTTGAATGACTGTTTTTACTATAGAATGGAATCAAAAGAGCTGATATATAACACATTTCTAATGGTAAAGAAGTATTTATTGACCAAATACCATAAAAAATCATGTTTATTTGAAATGCAACTTCATTAAAGATAACAAGATATGAAACAGCTTGAATAATAATTCTTTTTAGTTTTTCTGAGCTTTTACTATATACCCATGCAACAGCAGCGCATAGAACAGTACTTATAACACCATAGATTAAATGTTGACTGGGGAGCGCTTTTATTATTTCAAGGATTTCAACTAACATTTTATTTAATACTTAAACCAATAGTTTATTTTAAAGTAAATAGCATTTTTGTTTGATAAAGACCATTTACTATCCGTAAAAGAATACGAATTTTCTTGATTAAGATTATAAACTAAATAAATAGTGCTTCCAGATCTATACTCCCATCTAAAAACAAATGTTCCAATTGTGTTTGAATATCTAAAATTTGGATTTTCATTGTCCTTTAGATATGAATAATCTACTAGGTTGACACTCTCTGGATTTATTAGACGCGAAAACTTCTCATAGTTCATCTCAGCATAAAAAGGCTGAATATAGCACTCTAATGTCATTTCTGGATTGAATGTCCAATTAAGACGAAATGAAATATCTTGGGTAAAAAGATTTGATTCTGCATAGACTCTTGCGGTGTCAATCTCATTCTTTACCACATCAACATATTGCATAGCGCTTGGACTAAAATCTTCAACGAGCTCTGCTTCTATATTTAAAGATTCAAAAGGCTTTAAAACTACTCCCATTTCTTTTCTGTAACCAAGTCCTCGATTTCTCCCATAGCCAACACCGCCTCCTGTACTCAAAACTATCTTTTTTCTGCGATCTGTTTGCAAATTAAATCCAAAACGTCTCATCTCTTCTGATTCATATATCCAAGCATCTTCATCTATGTATAGATCATCATCATTGTACGCCTTAAGGTCAATACCTGCACCGAAACTGATTTTCCAATAGTTTTTCAATAGATTATTTTGTTTTACTTCTAACTCCCTCTCGAGTATAATACCCTGACCATTTTGGGCAGTATTGTAAATAAGTTTTATATTATTATTTATAAAAATTCCACGAGAAAATTGATTCCTGACATCGAGCATAATACCAGTCCAAGAGATATTATTCCTCCTTGAGTAACCTAGATCATTTATTTCAAATGAATCATCTAGATCTCCATACCAAAAGCGAAAACTCCACCAAACAGGGTTTAAATAACCCAAATTAAATCTAAATGCATTACCTGAAGTATTATTTGATTTTGTTTTAATTACTTGGCCATTTGAAAATAGTTTGTTTTCAAAAAAACCTAAATTCCAATCTACACCAAAAACAGTTGCTCCAGTGGTGTCTTTTCGAGCAACATTTGTTCCCATAAAACCTAATCTGGATGTATTATTAATAATTGGAGCTTCAACTCTTCCAATTGCATAAGAGGATTGAGGTTCAACTATGTGATTTTTTTTAATACCAGAATCTATTAAATCAGCTTTTTCTTCAGATGTCAAGGCACCAATAACACCATAATTAATTCCTGAGTTTAACGTTCCCATTATCTTTGTGGCACCTAAAATTGTTGTAAAATCAGGCACTTCTTCTAGTTCACCTTCTTCAGGAATATCAAAATTTGGAGTTTTCCCAATACGTCTTGAATTAAATAGGTTTATACGTTGATTAAAAAAATCAGAACCTTCTGAAAAAAATGTACGTTTCTCATCATAGAATGTCTCAAAAGCTGTTAAATTAACAACTGAGGGATCAGCTTCAACTTGTCCAAAGTCCGGATTTACAGTCGCTTTTAAAATAGAATTTGTTGTTAAGCCATATCGTGCATCTAAACCTATATTTAGTTTAAATCTTCTACTTCTCCCTACGAGTGTATATGGCATCATCTCTAATTGATTTTGATTAGGAATACCATTAAGACTAATTAACCTTCCTAATGGTAAAATTAAACCGCGCACTATCTTTGGCTTGCCTGGCCAGCTTATGTCCTGTTGAAGTCTGTGTAAATATCTTAAAACCTCAATGCCCCACTCCATATCGCTTGAATCTTCATATTGAAAGATTGAAAATGGTAATTTAAATTCAGCAGTCCATCCCTCTTCATCGAATGAAACTGCTACATCCCATACAGCATCCCAAGATAAATCATATTCATCAGTCCCGGATAATGCTACATCTATTTTTGAACCAGAAGCATTTACGCCAAAAAAATAACCATTATAATCATCATCTCTAGAGTCGATAGTTACACCAACGTAGTCTGAATTATTTGAAAATCCATCAATCCAACTATCTCTGCGAGCTAGAGTCTTTTTTATTTTACTTGGCTTTGAATCATACGATTTTAAAAAGACATATAAAGCTTCATCGGTGTAAGCAACCTTGGCAGATGTACGCTCTGATGGCTCTGAAAGCTCACTTGGATTAATTTGATAAAAGTCGGTTGTTTCTTTTAGTAAATCCCATATCTCCGTATCTGAAATTCCATCGATAATTGGGGCTTTATCTATTCTGTTAGCTGTGATCGATTTGTTCCTCAAAGAAGAACTATTGATTGGTTTTAGTTTCTTATTAGAAAATAAAAAATTGAAACACATTAAGAAAATTAATAGACCTTTAAAAGCATTAAACTTGAAATCCATAATTAAAACCTAATGCACATGTCCAAACCAATTGTAGCTTAGATAAACCAGACCAACCATTACAATTAAAATACCACTCACTATTTCTGGGTTAAAACGCTGGGAATAATATCCAAATCTTTGGGCAAAAATATTTTTTGTGAAATTAAAAGCAATTACCACAATAAATAAAACTAGTGCAATACCTAGAACATAAATAAAGATAAAACTTATTATGGATATATAAGAAGCATTAATGCCTGTCATTATTACAACTGCAAGAGAAGAAGCACAAGGAAGCATTCCTGTTAATAAGCCAACTGCAATTGGGCTCTCCATGGTAGAATTTGGAATCTTTCCATGCTGGTGTCCACAATCATCAGAATGATTATGATTCTTTTTGTAAATGGCCTTCCCTAAGATAAATGAGCCAAAAATGAGAATAATAACTGGTCCAATTAAATGAGCAAACTCATAAATGAATTCGTTCTGTAACTCACTTAATAGAATATTAAAAATTAATGAAATTGCACTCAGGACTACAAAGTGAGAGACTAGCAGGCTGAAAGTTAGAAGTAATATTTTATTAAAATCTAGCTTACCTCCTACACTATATGCTAATAAAAATGTCTTGCCGTGGCCTGGTTCAATCGCATGCAGGCAGCCCAAAATAAAGATTGAGGTCGTGGTTAAGGTATCACTCAAAATAAGAAGTTTAAATTAAATTGAAAAAATATGGACTAGCTTAATTACAGGCTTTACTATTGCAGAGCACTTTCAACTATCATTAAGACATCATTTATAGATACTGCTCCATCAAGATTCATATCTGCATTTTGTACCTGCTGTTGATCGAATTGTAGATAGCCTATTAAATAATTAACCGTAACGATAACATCTAAAACATTAACAACATCATCATTATTCACATCACCAAAGCTAATATTAAGAGGAGGAACAGCTCCTGGTGGGAATTGTATATTATCAATCCAAGCGCAATCTTCTCCCGAGGTTATTGCTTCATTCTTAGAATATTTCCAGCTTAAAGAGTGCTCTCCTATAGGCAATTCAACACTATATTCTGTCCAATCAGATTCGCCACTAATTAGTAAGTTTTGAGGCTCATCATCGATGAGAAATTCTAAATAATCATTGGATCCATTCCCGTCCTCAGAGGAAATTTTAGACCAAAATATTAACTCTCCTCCGATAATTATATTCATATCGATAGATAGTTCAGAACTTTGACCATGGCCAACATCACCAGACATAGCAGAAAAACTACCTGAATGAGAGTCTGTATTTATAACCCAATCAGAATCGCCAGAGTGCAGCCAAGAATATGTCATAAAATTAGCAGTTTCAAAACCTTCTACCATCAACCCCAAGGTAATGGGTAATGGATATACATGTTCGTAGTTACTCTCACCAGATCCAATTATAATACCAGCAATCGAAGTATGACCTAATGGAGCATCAGAAGAGGCAAAAATTTCAATATTTAAGTTTACAATATTATTATCATTTTCAACATTATTCCATATTAATGTATTTTCGAAAGCTAGGTCACCTACTGAGAGAAAAGGATCCGATGTTGTTACATTGAAAGTTGGGTTCTGGAGTGGAGAACCACCTATATTTTCTAAAGACAACTCTAGAGTAACCGTTTCACCCGGATCAAAAACACCGTTTCCATTATCAGCAATATTCATCATTTGAGTTCGAAAAACAGGAGCAGAAACGAGCATTTCAGTTTCATATTCCCAAGTTTGAGAATCGTCTTGAATAGATAAAATTAGGTCTATTTGTGCACCATTTTCTAAGTTCCAATTAACCTCAACTTCGTAAGGCCCAATTACTACTTCCGAATCTGGAGAAATACCTTCATTGAAAATTTCACTATTAACAATGTTAACCATTCCATTTTCATGTTCTAGAACAACGTTTAATCCAGATGATGTATCCTGCCCTACGTTTTGGATGGTTGCATAAATATATGCTGTTTCGCCAAAAGACAATTGCTCTTCTTGCTCTGAGTTTGTAAGAGCTATATTATTTAAAAGAATGTATGCCCCCTCAGGTGCAATAACATTGACTGAAGATTCATATGGTATCTTGTTATAAGCGGTGACAAGAATACTAAGCTGACCTGGAGCTTCTACACTATTAGAGAACAGAATATTCACATTTCCTGAAGCATCCGTGTAAGCAGAGCCCAATAAAAGGTCATCATTAGAAACAGCAACGAGAGCACCACTTTGACCTACATTAACACTCATTTCAGAAGCCCCTATTAAAAGAACTTCATCATGCTGAACTTCCATATCTTCTGGAGTATCAGATCTTAATACAACTGAAGGGTCTCCAAAAAGAGTCCAATAGAATGTTTCATCGTATCCAGCAGAACCGTAGCTATCATTCATTTGATTCATTCCATTAAAGGAAATCCCCCCAAATGTTCGTTTAATATTTTCAGAATAAGATTCAACAAAAATAGCATTCATCTCGTCCTGTCCTTCCATAGGAGGATTCCACCCTTGATTTACAGTTGACATCAATGTAGCAATCGCTCCTGTCGGATTCCCTTCTGAATCTGTTGCGCGCAACCAAGTTTCGGCAAAACATGTTCCTATATGGAACTCTCCATTTACGCATGCAACTGACCAGATAAAAGGCCATTTTCCTGTATTATTTAGACCATCAACATTTGTATTATTCATGGGGCAGCCATTACCCCAAGAGCTATTAGATCCATGTCCTGTATAATTAATAATAGACCGTCCTTCATTAATTGCAAGTTCTCCATCCGCTACTGTACCGCTAGGGTCATAAACCTGATCTATTTCAACATATGTATAGTTTAATAAAATGTCCCGTATATTATTAAGATGCTCTAAGTCACTTTCATTATCATCACCAGGACCTTGATTCGATGCAAAACCACTTCCTTTTTTATACCAGTTGGCATTTGGATCGGGATTCATCTCGTAAGATATAGTCCGATCTACCATTGTTTGAATATGCTCTGTAGTTTCACCAGAAAAACGACCGATCATTAAATCAGGGTAATAATCATCACCAGCTACAAAAGAAAATGTGTTATCTGATGGACTATTGGAACCTGCTCCTTCAGATCTTCGGATTGATTCGATTTGATCAATATCTCCGACCAATAAAACAAAAGCAGTACCATTTTCATAGTAGTAATCTGAAATAAATTGAGCAATTTGATCTACATCACCAATTTCTGAGACGTCTACTAATTCTGTTGGAATACCTTTAAAATTTTTCCAGTTAACAAATGTTTCCATTTCTTCAATAAAGTCACCGTGACTTAAAACTAACATTGAACCTTGTTCATTTAAAGTAACATATCTTTCTGTTATGTTATAGTTGATGAAATGCTTCTTATACATTTCTTCAAATTCACGTGATGCAACATTTTGTGGGATATCCAAAAGTGGGTTAACTGGTATCTCATTGTTTGGTGCTACAGAAATTGTAATATTTGTATAGATTCTTGCTATTTTTTTAATTGGATTATATTGTACAGGCTGCATCACTATAACTTGACCACGAACAGACCTCATAATATATGGATCTCTCATAAATACTATGTTTTGAGGATACCAATCATCTGTCTCATATTCTTTACCGTAGGATAAAGGTACTGAGTTAGGGTCTATATCTCTGGTAAGATTACCTTTTGAAGGTATAATATTATCTATTTCAATTTCAACATATTCAGATTTTATAATTGAAAAACTCATACTGGACAAGTTTGGGATAATAATTGACTTTGCGTTTAAAGGAAGATCTGGTGCTCCTGATTTTAGAGCTGAAATACTCTTTGGAAATGAGATTTTATTTTTACCGTTTTTAAATTTTTCTATTTGGTAACCATCTAGACTAAAAGAGACTTTCAAAAGATTCTCTGACAATTTATCAACAGTCCATCTAGGTTCAACTGGTTTTTTCGATCCCAGCGACACCCATTCTGCAGCAGGTAACAATTGAATAATTAAAAAAGCGAAGCTAAATGCTTTTATAATAGATTTCATGTACTCTCCAAAAAAATTCTAATCTTAATTCTGTAATGAATTAAAATCAATTAAGTCCTAATATTCAACTATTGTTTAAATAGTCGATCTCTAATATAATTTATTTACAAGGTAATAGTCCAATTTAGAATCTTTTTTTTAACTAATGCTAATTCATCAAATTTATTCCGTTTTTCAAGACCTTTTGCATATATTGATAGCTTCCTAACTAACATGTTTTTTGTCATTATAAATTGATCTTCAGTTAAATGATTTAATGCTAATATTTTTTCTAAAGATTGAATTCTAAATTGTTCAATCCCTTCTTTTACTTTTGATAATTGGTCTTTATGGCCTCCATATTTAACTATTAAAAGTTCTCTCTCAAAAAGAACAGAGTATTTAGAAGTTATTCTTAACCATAAATCATAGTCTTCGCAAACTTGAAGCGCTTCATCAAAAACACCAACATCTTTTAACACTCTTTTATGGATTAAGACTGAGGAAGGTGATATCCTACAAATATCAAGGCATTTATCAAAAATATAACCACCATATTTTTGATGCTTTTTCATTTGATTCACTCTTACTCCATTTCTTATCCAAATTTCGTTGGTATGTGAAATAAATATTTCCGAATATTTTCCTAATTGGTTTATTTGTTTTTCTAGTTTTTGAGGCAACCATTCATCATCTGAGTCTAAAAAAGCTACCCAGTCAGAAGAAGATTCTCTGATCCCTTTGTTTCGAGCAGAGCTAACACCTTTCTTTGGTTGAAAGAAATATTTTATGTTTGGGTATGAATTGAGGATAAAATCTCTGGTTCCATCTGTGGACCCATCATCTACTATTATGATTTCGGATGGTTTATAGGTTTGATTAACAACAGAATCAATAGATCTAGAAAGTGTCTTTTTTCTATTAAAACAAGGTATTACAACAGATACATTCAAACCAATCTGCTTATTGAAATTAAGTTAATAGGTTAAAACAATTTATGCGGATATCTATCATCTTTAATCAATTTAAGAATTTCATTCATAACATAATCACGATCTTCTTGATAAGTAACGCCAAACCATGCTTCATCACTGTTAAGAACAAAGACATCCTCTTTTTTAGCCTGTATAAGATTATTAACAACAGTCGGAATCAAGTATTCACTTTTTAATTGATTACCTTCATTTTTGAGAAAATCAATAAACATTACATTAAGATAATCGAATAGCCTAGGAGTAAATCCCCATACATTCATCGAAACAGGATCGCTACCCTCTAACACTATTTGGCTATCTCCAATAATTTGACCATTACTTCTTTTAAGCCCATGAGTTTCAACTACTGTTTCTAATTTATCATCAATCACTGTGCAAATACCTCTACTAACAGAGCCGTTCAAAGATAATGTATTATTCAATTGGAACGAAACCATTGAAAAAGCATCTGAACCATTATCATAATAATCTGCAACAACTTTAAAAGTATTCATTCCATAAAAGTCATCTCCATTAATAACAACAAATGGCTCATTAATGAGATCTTGTGCAGAAAGTATCGCATGAGCGGTACCCCATGGTTTCTCTCTATTTTCAGGACAAAAATAGCCTGCTGGAAGAAAGTTTATATCTTGAAACGCATATTCAACTTTTATTTTTCCTGAAAATTTATTACTGATTTTCTCTTTAAAAACTGACTCAAAGTCTTTTCTTATAATAAAAACAACCTTGCTAAATCCAGCGCGGATAGCATCATATATTGAATAATCAATTATAGTCTCTTGGTTTGGTCCAATTGATTCTAATTGTTTGAGGCCTCCATACCTAGAACCCATTCCAGCAGCCATTACAAGTAATGTTATGTCTTTCATTTAAAATTTCCGATAAAAAAAAAGGGGTTTTAGAAACCCCTTTTGATGAATTTTATAATTTGGCTATTTATAATATTTCGCCCATTTTGATTCTGGTGCGGAAGCTAGGAGCTCAGCCTGAAACTCCGTTGCTTTCTCATTGTTATTTAATTTTTTATAAATTTGTATAACATAGTGAGTGACTTCTGGAATCTTACTATTTTCAGGTTTTTTTTCTTTTAAAACAGCTAATGTATTTAAAAGTTTACCTAGAGCTTTGTTAAGTTGAATCTCACTTGGACCTTTCATGGATTGCCTGTAATACAAATGATGAAGCGCCTCATCCTCTGCTTCTGCTCCACGAACTCCAGCAACAGTTGTTACCTTTTCTACTTCATATTCTTTTGTTGATACTTCTTCGATTTCGTTCCAGACCGTGTTGTCCCACATAGCATCCATGTCTAGTTCTTCATCTTGCGAGTGAAGAAGACCAAATGATAAAATACTTATAATAATTATTAATCTATTCATATCTATACCTTTAGCTTGGGTGCTAATTTAATCAAATTTATTATACTTTGGTGTGATTTTCCCCATACTTTCTATAAAGCTTAATTCCGCTGTTTTTTCTGGTTTAATCTTTTTTATTTCGTTATATAAATTGTTTGCTTCTTCATATTTATATGTTCTGTAAAGCGCTACTGCTAAATTTTCTTTGTAATCAAATTCTTCTGAATCATGCTCAACCGCTTTTCTAAAATAATCTATTGCCATAGAATAATTTCCCAATCTAGCAAAAGTGATACCTACAGTATTATCACTTCGCGCTCTTCTTTTTCGATGAGAAACTTTAGGAATATCCTTAACTTCAATTTTTTTAGGTTTTGTGTCTAAGCTTACAAGGCCTTGGCTTGAACCTTTTTGCAACTCATCTTCTAAGTCTGTGGAGATACTTAACTGTCCCGGCATAGGGGCACTTCCAGTAAGCGTTGCTTTAGCCGCGCCAAATATTTTATCTAATTTCCCAGCGAAGACTGGATCAATTAGTACAACTTCATCATATTTTTGCTTTGCCATTCCTTTGTTACCCATCATAAAATGAGCTATGGCAATATTTAATAGGTAGCCAGCATGCTCTCCAGATTGATCAATTGCTTTTTCATAAAAAGAAATTGCTTTGATATAATCTTCTTTTTTGGTGAAGCATACTCCCAATGTGTTGATCGCATCAGGAAATACAGGCTTCATGTTAATGCTTGTTTCAAGCATTTGTGTTGCTTCTTTGTATCTACCAAATTCCATGTATGTTACACCTGCATCATAGTAGTCCTCTGCAGATTCTAGTTTGTTATCTACGGATTTGTAGACAATCTGCTCAAGCCACATCCCATATTGTTTAATATCTTCTTTAAGTAAAGGGCTAATACCTTCAATCTCAGGGAAAGGTACATCTGGAGTAATATGGGAACCTGCTATGTATTTTGCCGAGGCTTCTTTGACTGAAATCTCATTGACATAGTTTTCTGATTTCATTTCATTATATTTCAATGAGCCTTGCTTCCATGCTGAGAAAAAACTTTTCCCTACAAGTGTTGCTTCAATCGGAACCCAGACTTTGTCGTTTAATACAACTACTTCTGAAGCATCAAGAAAATATTTTTCTACATCATCTGGTTTAACACCACTGTCAAACATAAGAAAAATATGTCCAGCTCCAGGTTTAAAAACATCTAGAAACATGGTCTCAATTCCTAAATTTGCTAATAAAGATCCGTAGAGGGCTGTTAAATCATCACAGTCACCAATTTTATCCCTCAACATATCTCCGGGGTATTTAACAGTGTCAAATGCTGACTTGTCATCTGCAATATCTAAGAAAGGGGTCTCTAAATCTATATTATAAACAAGTCCATGAGTTCCTAAAGCATCATAGAGAATAATAGCTCTCCCCAAGTTACTTCGTCCGAAATAATCATTTAAAACAGGAGTATAATACTGAATATTATTTCTAGCAAATTTATCAATCACCGCATCTGCAGGAGTAACGTAGCACGCAATCATGTCCGGATTGCTCCAAGTTAATTTTCCTTTTCCTAGCACATAAGAAGATTCCAACTTTTTAAGAGCGAGCTTTTCTTCACCACCTTGCTTGTATGTAACTTGAACTTCTGGCTGAACAAGATTATCAAATGTTGCTTTTTTTGAGGATAATACATCGCTAGCGAAAGAAATATCAATTTCATACTCCTCATCTGATTTCGGTGGAAGAATGACAGATTGGGTATGTGGATTCTCCATCATTGTAGGAACAAATAAGGATACGTCTACGGGTAAATCTTCATCTGAAATATTTTTAATTCCAATTTTAGCAAATGGCTCTGACTCATAATAACGATGCAAAGATCTGAAAATTGGATTATGAGAAATTTGTGATGTTGTAATACTAACAACATCAGGGCTTAATTGAAGAGCAAAGGAGATTCGATGGATTGGATCTAGATATTTTTGGGCTTCATAGCCATATTCAACAACGATACTTTTGAACTTGATAGATGTACCTAGTGAAAAGATATTTAAATTTTCTGAACCAAAAGATTCTTGTTGATATCCAAGCCTTAATGAAAGTCTATTTGCAATAACATGTTCAACTCCAAAATGATTCCTATCACTTTTATCAAATGCAATTTTCAAGTTTTCAAGTGGTTGAATAGCTATACCTATTTTTAGTGCCTGTTCTAGAATTGTTTCTGATCTATTGTTCTCATAATCAACATTTGTTCCGCCTAAATCATATAGACTTAAACCAAGTCTTAACATTTTATGAGGCTGTAAAAGAAAGCCTAAATCATAACCAATTCCTGAACTTTTACCATAAGAAGTTCCATTTAGTTGCATATCACGGAATATATACTTTGTATTTATTCCAACAGAAAACATTGAAAA
>Ga0206682_10001104_pt1 | contig 27084 bp, 31 predicted proteins | sample M240m12015metaG_FD_155444 | JGI IMG/M metagenome (GOLD analysis project Ga0206682, IMG submission 155444) | Ammonia-oxidizing marine archaeal communities from Monterey Bay, California, United States - M2 40m 12015 | ecosystem: Environmental > Aquatic > Marine > Intertidal zone | place: USA...
AGATTTGTTATACACACAAATGCAACAGCTTGATGAGCAAAGATCAAAATTATTAAACGAAGAAAAATATGAATTATTAATTGAATTAGAAGAAATTTATGACAAACTCAAAAAAGAACATGACAAACTTTAAACCAATGCTGGCACACCCAGTATCAAAACAAATCAACTATGATCAAACATTATTTATTCAACCTAAGCTCGACGGTGTTCGCTGCTACATTACAGCCGATGGAGCATTTAGCAGAAACGGTAAGCAATTCTACAATTGTAAACATATACTCACTGAGCTTAAGCCACTTTTTACCGATAATCCTAATCTTATTCTTGATGGCGAGCTTTATAATCATAGATTTAAAAACAACTTTAACAAAATAATTTCTCTTGTTCGTAAACAAAAACCAACACAACAAGATAAATTTGAATCAGCAAGCTATTTGCAATTCCATTGCTACGATTTATTTACTAGCAACAACAAAGATTTTATTGATCGTACTATTGCGATTATAGATCTTAAAAGCAGATACAAACTTAAATTCACTCACGAAGTTGATACTAAAGTTATTTATTCAGAAACTGAACTAAACAAATTTCACAAACAAAACAAAGCAAACGGTTACGAAGGCTCTATGCTTAGACAAAACAAACCTTATGAGCAAAAACGAAGTTACACATTACAAAAAGTCAAAGACTGGTCGGACACCGAGATCACAATCACTGATTACATTGAAGGCCGTGGCAAATTCAAAAATGGTCTTGGCAAATTCATCGGTGTTGATTCAGACAATCGATTAGTTGAAGTACCTTGGCCATCACTTACAATACTTGATCGTCAAGGCGTTTGGCACAACAGAGCATCCTATATTGGCAAACAACTAACCTTCGAGTACTTCGAGCGTACGCCATCTGGCGCATATCGTTTCCCTCGAGCTAAAACAGTTCGTAATTATGAGTAGACTTATATGGGAATTATACAATACAAATCAAATTAGTGAAGAAGTAGCTAACAAATTATTAGATAAATTATATGAATAAATCAATTAAATTAACTGACGCGGACGGCAAAACAACAAAATTTAAACCTTACCAAATTGGTAATATACCTAATAGCTTTAATAAATATAAAGATAAATACTTTAATAAAGGTGGTATTACTTATATTGAAGAAAAAGAAGCTCATTGGTCTACAATGATATGAAAATAAAAATAGGTAATAAAACAATTTTATGCACAAGGCGTAAAGATCACAAGGATTTTTTGTTTGATAGAATAATGCAATTAAGGCAAGAAATTATTCACGAAGTGCTTATGGCTTCACAAAGCAAAAGAATGCCTGTAAAGCTGCTTAAACACAAAGCAGAGCTAATAAGAAGATACAGTAGAAGATTAAAAATATTACAATGAGCATACTTGGAAAACTTATTGTTGATTGCCCAAAATATGGCCACGACGAATATTTAATAAATACCGAAGTTGCTATACACGTGCAAGAAGCTAATATTGAACGCATATTAAAATATCATTCTGATGAAGCTATAATTGATTTTATAGAAATATGTTAAGAAAAATATGGCGTATATGGGCTAAAGCTTTAGGTGAAAAAGCTGCTGAAAATGCAGACACTGTTGCTTTTGTAAGAACGTTATTAATAGCGCAAGCTGTTATAACAAATATATTAATATCAATTAACATTATAATTAACTGGTTATGAGCGCAATACAACAATACAAACATTATTTAAAAACAAACGTATTCAAAGTACGTGATAAAATTAAAGCTGAAAGAAAAATTAAAAAGAAAAGATGAAAAACTTTAACAAGAAAATATTTTCATTAAATATATCTTCTTTACAAAAAGTTAAATCAGAAATACCTAAAAAATATTTTAATCTTGCTATTAATATAGCTAATAGTTTTTCAAAAGAATATTCATCAATAGGCGTTATGAATACAAATGATCTTATACAAGAAGCATCATATGCTTTAGTTAAATCATGGAAAAATATTAACTGGGAATATATTAATAGTATTGAAGATCCCCTTGACCGTAAAAAGTCAGTTACAAACTACCTTAAAAAAAGTATTAAAGGTTTAGTTAAAGATGAGATCAAAAAAAATATGGACGGTACTAAAAAACCCATTAAAGGTATATGGGATAACGAAACAAAAACTCGCAGAACAGACGTATTTGGTTTCTTATCTATATTATTTCCTAATTGGTTTGACAATAATGTTTTAACTTTAATTGAGGATGAAGTTTATGATTATGATTACGAACAGCTAGGCCAGTATATAGAAACTTGGTTAGCAAAGCATGTGCCTAAACACGCAACTATGCTTTTAATGTTATTTGGTATTGACGATGTATACTCTAAGCCAAAAGCAATCGCCGAGATAGCAAATAAATTTATGATGAAACCTGAAGCTGTGCGCAAACAAAAAGAAAGACTTATTAAAAAGTTAAAGTCTAATGAACAGGCACTCAACGAGTTGTCTTATTTTGTTGTAACGCATGGAATAAAATCTTCATCACAGGTTTATGATTATGCAGCAAATAATTTAAAAATTTATGCAGATTAAGGTCACTTTTGACTAAAATTGCACTATATTATATATACCTTATGAATACATTTAAAACAAAACTTAAGCTTATAAATGATAATGTTGACACATTATCTTATATACGACATTCTAATGATGCTATAAATATTAGTACTGATCTTAAAATGAAAGAAGGTAACTACAATATTAATAACAACAAAGCTGTGTCTTCATCTAAAGATATTAATTTATCTCTTGATAGGTTTACGGGTAAAGGCGTTAATACAAGCAATAATATATTAAATGAGCATGATAATATTGACAGTCTTGAAGATGTTAATACTGGTTTTGCTAAATTAGAAAGTTGTTATAAACGCAGGACATTTAAAAAAGATGGTATAATTTACGATTTACTTAACTAAAGTACACAACAAAATATGAAATCAAGTGATTATATAGATAGCACTGTAAGTTATACCATTGGTGATGGCATTATTACTTACTACAAAAACGGATTATATTATAAACATAAATTTATTGAATCAAATGACAACAGCGGAAAAATTAAGTAAAATTCAAATTGAATTTAAAGCTAAAAAGTCTAGGTTTAATTCTTTTGGTAAGTACAACTTCAGATCGGCTGAAGATATACTGGAAGCATTAAAGCCTATGAACGAAAAATACCGAGTGTATTTTACTATTGATGAAAAGTATATACATACTGATCAATTACCTATCATCGAAACAAAAGCAAGCATGTTTGATATAGACGAAAACAATGCTATACATTCAAGTGCTATTGTTGGTGTTGATTTGCATCAAAAAGGTATGGCTACACCCCAGCAGTTTGGGAGCGCTTCTAGCTACGCTAAAAAGTATGCGCTAGGTAATCTACTATTAATAGATGATACTGCGGATGCGGATGCTACAAACGATCATGGGGCTACACGCAAGCCTAAGATTACCTCTAATAATATTGAAAAAGCTAAAAAGTTTTTATCAAACGGAGGATTACTTAAAACATTACAAGATAAATACGATATAGAGCCTGCAGCTCTTAAAGAATTACAGAATGGATAGACAAGAGACATTAGATAAATTGCGTGATGATGAGAATTATTACGGTGAGTTTGGAAAACAATACCTAAGTAATTCTGATATATCAGCATTATTAAATAATCCTCTTGATTTTAAGAAGCAAACGCCACCGTCTGCTGCATTAGTAATTGGTGGCTACTTTCACACATGCATCCTTGAGCCTCATAAGCTTGATAAGTACAAAATAATTAAATCAAGCACACGTAATACTAAAGCGTACAAAGAGCTTTCAGAAGGCGATATATGCTTACTAGAACATGAAGCGGATAATATTGAATTGATGAGGGAAACAGTTCTAGACAATGAGCTATTCAAAGATTTAATTCAAGAGGGTGAAGTTGAATATGAAGTGCCTGGCTTAGTAGAGCTTGAGGGCATGACGTGGAAGGGTAAAGCAGACATTGTAAATCATTCACATCAATTAGTGGTTGATTTAAAAACTACTGGAAACATTAACGCATTCCAAAGTAGTGCTTATAAGTATAATTACGACAGCCAAGCATATATATATTCAAAAATGTTTGGCTATGAACTTGTTTTTATTGTTATTGATAAGAACACTAAGCAACTAGGTTTATTTGATTGCAGCGATAAGTTTATGCATTCAGGTTCAAACAAAGTAGCTCGAGCTGTACAGGCTTATAACGAATTTTTTGTAAATGGCGAAGGAGATTTTAGCCAATATTATATCTCTAAAACACTTTAATTTAATTTATTTATTATGGCAAGAACAAGAAAACAAACTTGTAATGTTACCGGAGTAACAACTAGTGCAAACAATTTTTACAACAAACAAAACCACGTAAAAGCAGTAGACAACCTGCGTAGAGCTACTGGTGCTAACAAAGACCAGCTTAGAAGAATGTTTAATCAATTAGCTACATACTAATGGCAAGTATTATTTCAGCAAACATTGACTTAACTAAAATTGATAAGTCAAAAATTTACGAAGGTAAAAAAGGTAAGTATTATCCAATTACTATTGTTCTTAATGATGAACCTGGTCAATACGGTGACTCGGGGTATATTCAAACAGAACAAACTAAAGAAGAGCGCGATGCTAAACAGCCTAAAAGCTATTTAGGTAATGTTAAAGTGGTCTGGACTAATGGCGAAAATGTTACTACAGCCGCTAGAGAAGATTCACCGCAGCAAGCATCTATGCAAGCACAAGCTCCTGCAGAGCCTGATCTTCCTTTCTAATGAATGAAGACTTTGATTTTTACAGCGTTGAATACGACGAAGACGGTGAAATAACTTTAATTGAAGATTAAATGAATACAACAGAGATCAATGGATTTACGATTGACCAGTTCAATCAACATGACCTTGAAGTTGGCAAGAAGGAAGGTATATGTCCTAAATGTTCACACGATAGGAAACCTGAAAATCGTAAAGCTAAATGCGCTATGTACGATTGGGAACGTGGTCTCGGTACTTGTATGAATTGTGATGAAGTATTTCAACTGCACACCTTTAAACGCAAAGGTGGTGGTGATAAAGTTTATGTTAGACCTGAGTGGAAGAATACTACTGAGTTATCTGACAAGGCTATTAAATGGTTTGAGGGTAGAGGCATATCACAATCTACCCTTAACCGTTTAAAAGTATCTGAAGGAATAGAATGGATGCCTCAGACAAGCAAGAATGAAAATACTATTCAATTTAATTATTTTATAAATAACGAATTAATAAATATAAAATATAGAGATGGTAGGAAAAACTTTAAACTTGTTAAGGATGCAGAAAAAGTATTTTATAATCTTGATAACATTGTTGGTCATGACTGGTGTATTATTGTGGAAGGTGAAATGGATGCTCTTAGTTTTTATGAAGCTGGCATACATAACGTCATATCCGTACCAAACGGTGCTACACTTAATAGGCTTAACCTTGATTATCTTGACAACTGCATTGAGTACTTTGATGATAAATCAAAAATCATACTCGCTACAGATTCCGATGAAGCTGGTCAAAACTTACAACAAGAGCTTATACGTCGCTTTGGCGCGGAAGTATGCTGGTTGGCAAGTTTCGGAGAGCATAAAGATGCTAATGACTTTCTTATTGCTAGCGGCAGGAACGCTCTTCGCGATGCTATACACAATGCAAAACCTGTACCATTAGAGAACGTTGTAACAGTAGGAGATATAAATGAAGAACTTGAAGAATTTATTTATGAAGGTTTTAAACCTGGGTATCAAATCGGTCTTGATAACTTTGATAGCATATTCAGTACTTACACAGGGCAATTCATCACCGTTACAGGAGTGCCTAGCTCTGGCAAGTCTGATTTTGTTGATAGAATGGCTGTGGGTTACCAAATGAAGTATGGCTGGAAAACAGCATTTGCTTCACCAGAAAACAAACCAACATTTTTGCATGCTCACAAGCTAATCAGAAAGATTGGTGGCTGGATGCCTAAGGAAAATGATTTAGGCACTGAAAAGTGGAATCAATGCTTCAATATAGTAAATGATAATTTTTACTTTATAGAAGCAGAAAGATACGACTTAGATACGGTACTTAAAAAAGGTGCTGAGTTAGTTAAAAGAAAAGGTATTAAATGTTTAGTAATTGATCCTTACAATAAAGTTAAAATGAAAGGTGCATCTGATATGTCTATACCAGATGCGACAATGGAGTACTTAGCTAAAATAGAAGCTTTTGCAAAAAAGTATGATGTTTTAGTAGTTGTTGTAGCACACCCAACTAAAATGTACAAAAAAGATGATGGCACTATTGACGAACCCACTATGTATAATATTAAAGGTGGTGGTGAATGGTATGACGCATCTTATCACGGGTTATTAGTACATAGAGATTATACTAATAATTCGGTGAAAGTCAAAGTACTTAAAGTAAAATTTCAAAACTTAGGTGAGAATCAAGCAGAAGCACATTTTAAGTGGAATCACGCTTCTGGAGACTATATGCCTTTATCAGAAGTACCTAGTGGGACAATGCCTTGGGATTAATGGCAAAGAAAAAAGAAAATTGGATGCCTAAGTATCATCCTAATGCTGAGGAGATTAAAGCTTCTAATTATTGTATAAAAAACAATATTAGAATATCACCACTAGGTATTAATGGTGAAATTGGAAAATGGAAAATAGGTATAAATGTTGGACCATATGTAAAAGGTGAAAAAACTAATATAGCGCCTCATATATATGACAAACATACTATATGGCCTAGTTATTACGAAATGTGTAAATACTATTATGATAAACGTACAAGATGAGTACAGAGGATTACTATCAGGAATACTCCACGGTGGAGCACAAAAAGAGGATAGAACAAAGACTGGGACGCAATCTGTCTTTGGAAGAATGCTTCGACATGACATGGAACTTGGGTTTCCATTGCTAACAACTAAAAAAATATATTTCAAACATGCAGTTACGGAACTATTATGGATCCTACAAGGACGCACTGACGTTGCTTACTTGCGCGATCACGGTGTTACTTACTGGGATCCTGATTATAAGCGCTCAGGTAGAACTGACGGTACGCTCGGTCCTGTTTACGGGAAGCAGCTTAGGGACTTTAATGGTGTTGATCAGCTTGAAAAAATACTCAAGCAAATTAAACAAGAGCCAAGCTCAAGGCGCATTGTGGCAAGCTTATGGAATCCCAATGATATGGATGACATGGCATTGCCTCCTTGTCATTATGGTTTTCAAATATATATAAACGATGGAAAACTTAATTTATTATGGAACCAGCGATCTGCTGACGTCTTTCTTGGTTTGCCTTATGATTTTGCCATGTATGGTTTACTCTTACTTATGTTGGCAAAAGGAGCGGGTTATAGACCTGGGCGCCTTACTACTTCACTGGGTGATTGTCATCTTTACAATAACCATGTTGAACAAGCTAAACAACAATTATCCCGTGATTTTAGGGAACTTCCTAGTGTGGGAATTGATTTTGGATTATCTATTGAAGGAGGAGCGGGAAACTTTATAAGAATACCAACACATAAAATGATTCACTTAGTAAACTATAAACCTCATGAGCCAATCAAAGCAGAACTCAACGTCGGAATTTGAATACTGGTTTAGTAAAAACAATTATATGGGCGAGTTTTTAAGCGAAAGAAGTTTGAATATAATTAAATCAATAGAAAACAAATGGAAACAACGTTAAGCAAAGGTAAGTACAAAATTTATCACATACCTGGCGTTAAAATTGGGTGTACAACAAATGTTCAAAAACGTATTATTGAAACTCAAGGCTATAAGCCTGGTGAATATGAAATACTATTTGAAACAGATGATGTAGCAGAAGCTTCTAAAGTAGAGCAAACGTTGCAGAAAGATTTAGGTTACAAAGTAGATAGGAAACCTTATAAAGATTTATTTAAAAAAGCTATGAATAAACACAGTTCCTCACCAACAACAACAACATTTAAAATATCTTCTAATGAACTAAACGCGGCATTTTTAGCTGACTTAGAAATTAAAACACAGTATGGTACGTTTAAACTTGATTCGACTGATAAAATTGATTGGGTTATATCTAATGTACATAATAGTCAATTTGGTCCTAGCACCTGTTATATTTATAATAAAGCCATGGCTGAAGCGGGAGAGTTCCAAACTTTAACAACGCCTGCATCAGCAGATAGTATGTTTGAAGATATAAGACAATGGGCTAATGATCGCGGCTTATATGATAAAGGCGATGCTAAAACACAATTAATTAAATTATATGAAGAATCCGGAGAGTTATCCCAAGCTTTACTTAAAAATGATAAGGCAGGTATTATTGATGCTATTGGTGATAGCGTTGTTGTTCTTACTAATCTTGCCCACCTTGTCGGTACCGATATTGAAATTTGCATTAAGTCTGCTTATGATGAAATATCTAATAGAACTGGTAGAATGATTAACGGAACATTTGTAAAAGATGCGTGATAAAATTATACAACAAGTAGTAAGTAAAATACAAAAACGATCTGATGTTGGTTTTAAAAAGTATGGTGTAACCCTTTTTGATGACAACCAACCTTTAGATACATGGCTTAATCATTTACAAGAAGAACTTATGGACGCAGTTAATTATATTGAAAAAGCTCGAATGTCGCTACGTGAAGAAGTTGAAGAATGTTATATCAATGAATTAGAAGTTGATGCTGAGCTTATCTCTGCATACCCAGAGCCTGGGCCACCCGATCAATTAGGTTACAATATAAATAAAACATGGACAACCAATCACACTAATGAGACGCAAGAGAAGTAAGAAGCGAGGCCCTGTAGTCGCAAAAAAAGTATCATACGACGGTATTAATTTTGCTTCGGGTCTTGAACGCTACACTTATATGGCTTTAAAGAAAGAAAAATTATTTGAATATTATGAGGGTGAAGTTTTCCAGCTTATCGAAAGTTTTGATTTTCCAAATGAATCTTACGAAAAACAAGCAAACGGGAAAGGTGATTACACTAACCGAGGGAGCAAAAAAGTGTTGGGCATTAAATATACACCTGACTTTACTGGAAAAGATTATATAATAGAATGCAAGGGGAGAGCTAATGAATCTTTCCCTTTGCGCTGGAAACTTTTTAAATTATGGCTTACCAAAAACAATATTGGAAAGACGCTTTACAAACCACAAAATCAGAAGGAAGTGGACTTGACAATTCAAATGATAAAGAACAGCAGAAAAAGCAAGCGCGTATAATGTACAGAAGGCGTAAACTAGAAAAAGATATTAAACAATATATTAAAAATGGAAGAATCAGCAGTAGCGAGATCGAAAGAATTGGAAGACAACACGAATTTTACATTGAGTAATCATTACGAGGAAAGAATAAAATTCCATATGCTGATGCTTAATTATTATTTAAACGAAAAAAAATGACAGGATGGGAACTATCACTAGGATTATATCCTGGTGTATTAATAGGAATTAGAAGTTACGTAAATAAAGAAACCACGGATCATGTGCTATACATACCATTTGTAGAATTATGCTTAACAACGTATAGAAATGAATAATATAGAAGAATATGTTATTAAAAAATATCCGCGTAGATTTAAAAACAAAAAAATATTAATTAAAGAATTTGATACTCATTATGAGGTTAATCACAACAAAGATGCAAGTCCAATTATATTAAGTAAAAATATATGAAAGAGTCAAAATTAATTGAAATGCAAAACAAGTTAGAATCATTAGGTGCGGCAACTAATCGTATGATTAATGAGCTAGCTAACTTAAAAGACTTAAGTGTTGGCACGCTTGAGCTAGTCAAAAGACTACCTGACTATGAGAAAGCTTTAGATGTACTAAAAGATAACTATAAAAAGAAAGAAGAGAATGAGTCTATTCAAGGAGAGGATACCGTATAAACCTTTTGAATACCCCGAGTATTACAATGATGGCTGGCTAAAGCAAGCGCAGGCATTTTGGCTACACACTGAAATACCAATGTCTGGCGATGTTAAAGACTGGAATGAAAAGTTAACTAAAGAAGAAAAAAATTTAGTTGGCAATATACTTTTAGGTTTTGCACAAACAGAATGTGCGGTATCTGATTACTGGACCCAAAAGGTTGTTGGATGGTTTCCTAAGCATGAAATACAACAGATGGCTATGATGTTTGGTTCTCAAGAAACAATACATGCTGTCGCATATAGTTATTTAAATGAAACACTTGGTCTTGAAAATTTTGAAGCTTTTTTACAAGATGATGCAACAATGCAAAGATTTGAAAACCTCGTTGCTTATGAAGGAAGCGACCCAGTTGGTATTGGCAAATCGTTGGCTATCTTTTCTGCTTTTGCTGAAGGAGTTAGTCTATATTCTGCTTTTGCTGTATTATATTCTTTTCAATTAAGAAACCTATTGAAGGGTATTGGGCAGCAAATGAAGTGGTCTGTAAGAGATGAATCGTTGCATAGTAAAATGGGTTGTAGGTTATTTAATCATATGTGTAAAGAGATACCTAACCTATTAGAAGAATGCAGAGATGATGTTATTACGGCGGCAACAGCAATGCTCAAAGCAGAAGAAAAGTATATTGATAAAATGTTCGAACTCGGAGACATTGAAAACCTTAAAGCACATGACCTTAAACAATTCATTAGAAAACGTCTCAACGAAAAGCTACAAGAACTTGGTTACTTCGACCTCGGGCAGTACTTTGCGTTTGACGAAAACGGAGCAGCAAACCTCGATTGGTTTTATCATCTTACTGGTGGGCACACTCATACTGATTTTTTTGCTGTTCGACCGACAGACTATTCTAAAGCAAACGAAGGAGAAGATTTTGAAGATATTTGGTAAATTATGAAGAAATTATTTTTTATTTTATTTAGTGCAATTTCATTTGCACAAACCCCAGAAATATATGGGCTATGGGCTAGTCAGGAAGGCGAGTTTGTAGAAATTAATTATGACAACACGTTTAGTAGATTTAAAATTATTTCTGGTAGTAAGAAAAAGAAAATATTATCAAAAGGAATTGTTGAAATAATTGATAAAGAATTACATATTGTAAGAAAAGATACTATAGACGGATATAAGCTATGTTATTATCTAGGCAACGAAACAATGGCTGTTTGTAAACCTAGATCAAATAAAGCTTGGTTATTTCAAAAAATAAGATGAAGATATGTAATAAATGCCTTAAGAACAAAAGTGAAGACAAATTCAAAAACAACAGAAAAACCTGTAGGCAGTGTGAATGGAGGTTTAACCAAAGATGGTTAAGGGCATTAGTTAAAGAACGCAAGCTTAGTCCTTTAGAAAGAATATCTAATAGGCTTGGTTACATGGGCGCAGCTTTTATAATGATGTCACCTTATCTTCTTTCTTATGGAAAGATAGGCGCTATAACATACATATTTGGTGGCTTACTATGTACACCCCAGGTTTGGGTTGCTAAACAATGGAATTTAGTAATAGTTAATTTAAATGTAACATTAGGTTATTTAATTTATTTATACAATTTATAATGTGGAATAATGAGTGGAAAAAAGGTGAAGACTACCCCAGCTGGGGAGATACCGAAGTATATAAGAAGACTATATCCGGGGGATATTTGGTTAACGGAGAATCCCCCAAAGACGCGTACTGGCGAGTTTCAAAAACGGTAGCTAAGCGTTTATACAAGCCAGAACTAGCTGAAAAGTTTTTTGAGTATATATGGCAGGGTTGGTTGTGTTTAGCGTCTCCTGTGCTGTCTAATACAGGTACAGACCGAGGTTTGCCAATCAGTTGCTTTGGCATTGACGTAGCGGATAGTATTCAAGATATAGGGAATAAGAATTTAGAAATGATGCTCTTAGCGAAACACGGCGGAGGAGTTGGGATAGGCATCAATCAAATAAGACCCGCCGGTAAAAGAATAACAGGTAATGGAACTTCAGACGGCGTTGTCCCTTTTTGCAAAATCTACGACTCAACTATACTCGCAACCAACCAAGGTAGCGTTAGAAGAGGAGCTGCATCAGTTAATATCAATATTGAACACGATGACTTCCTCGATTGGGTTGAAATTAGGGAACCAAAAGGAGACGTCAATAGACAATCTCTTAACTTACACCAGTGTGCTGTCGTTGGCGATAAGTTTATGCGAAGACTTGAAGCGGGAGATCAAGACGCTCGACAAAGATGGGCAAAGCTACTCCAAAAGCGTAAAGCAACTGGTGAGCCATATGTCCTTTTTAAAGGCAACACGAACAAGTCTAATCCAGAAGCATATAAGAAAAACAGCTTAAAAGTACATATGACTAATATATGTAGTGAGATCACATTACATACAGATGAAAGTCATAGCTTTGTTTGCTGTTTGTCTTCTTTAAACTTAGATAAATATGATGAATGGAAGAATACGAACTTAATTTACGACGCAACATGGTTCCTGGACGGTGTGCTAGAAGAATTTATCCAGAGAGCGAAGAATATGAAGGGATTCGAGAACTCTGTACGCAGTGCGGAGAAGGGAAGAGCATTAGGATTAGGTGTCCTTGGATGGCACAGCCTGCTGCAAAAAAGCGGAATATCTTTCGAAGGATTATTAGCGCAGTTCAAAACGCGAGAAATATTTTCAAAAATAAAGATTGAAACTGAAAGAGCTTCAAGAGCTTTAGCTGAAGTATATGGTGAACCACTATGGTGCTCAGGAACAGGCTTTAGAAATACGCATTTAAGAGCTGTTGCGCCAACCGTGTCAAACTCAAAACTTTCTGGTAATGTTTCACCAGGAATTGAACCCTGGGCCGCTAACGTGTTCACAGAACAGTCAGCTAAAGGAACATTTATTAGAAGGAATAAAGAACTAGAAAAAGCATTAAGAAAAATTGGAATCAATAATAAGGAAACTTGGGACAAAATTTTGGAAGATGGTGGATCCGTTCAAGGACTTAAACAACTTGATGGATGGCATTACGATCACGGAGGAAGACTTACTCAAGAAGGAGAAGGAGAATCTGTAAAGAACGTTTTTAAAACGTTTAAAGAGATTAATCAATTAGAGTTAGTTAGACAAGCGGGTATAAGGCAGGATTATATAGATCAGTCTGTAAGCTTAAACTTAGCGTTCCCGTCTGAGGCACCACCGAGGTGGTTGAATCAAGTGCATATTGAAGCATGGAAACGTGGAATTAAAACATTGTATTATGTACGAACAGAAAGCGTCTTACGCGGTGACATTGCTGCTGCGGCTATGGATCCTGATTGCTTGTCTTGCGACGGTTAGTTGCGAAGATGAAGAAGATTATTGTATAATAACGTTGACTACAGTATGGGATGAGTCAACAAATACTTATGTTACAATAGAAGAATCTTATTGTGAATATTATTAAATAATTAGAGGGGATGACGCCGTAATTGGTATCATCCCCTTTTTTTTATAAATTGTAATCAAATGACCCTAATTTCCCACCACTGGAAGAAGTTGGTGCTGTAGCAAAAGCAATTTGTGTGCTTTGCTCCTCAACTTTATCCTCCTGATCTTTTGTTAAATCAACAGCATTAAATGTAAATTTTTTTGTATTTCCTGTTGATAAATCATTTAGTCTTTCTCTTTCTAAAGCGCTGCCTTTTGTAATACCTCGTATATTATCAAATCTAGCTCTAGCTTCTTGCTTAGACCCGACCATGCCTTTCATAGCCATTTTTTCGGCATATCTTTCTCTTTTAGCATCTGTGCGCTTTTCAGATTTAGCATATCTTTCTTTTCTTCGCTTATCTCTGTTTTCTATTCTTTGTTTTTTTGCATCAGAAGCATCATCATATCCAGCATATTTTTCGCTAAGAGTTCTTTCTCTTTCTTGCTCTTTTTTTAAGTCTTCTGCTTTTTTAGAGCTATCATCGCCAAATAATTCATTAACTTCGTCCAGTTTCTTTTTTTTAAAACCTTCAGAAGTTTCTTTATAAAATTTTTCTTTATCAAATCCACTCATAATTATGCTTTTATTCCGTTAGCTGATTTTTCCCAAGGTAATTTTTTATGCCCCTCAAGATAGGCAACACCATTATATACTATTTTTTTACCCTGAAGTCGAGGATATTTTTTACCATTCCAATAAACATTTTGGTCATCGTAGTTTAACTTTCCAGATTTCATATCGGCTATATGCTTTTTTTCATGAGCAATAACTTCTTTCTTTTTAGCTGGTGACAAACCTTCTTTCACTTGTATGGTGCCATCTTTATGGGCTTTACCTAAAACTCCGGGTTCTAAAGCATCTTTTTTATCAAGAGGTGAATCTTTATCACTAAAAATTCTTTTTTTCCTAATATCAACTAAATCTACATCTACAGAGTAAGGAGACCACCCTAAGCCTAGTAAAACATTTTGCCAAGCATCATTATATTCAGCGCTCATTGCATTCATATTCTCTAGCTTTTTAAACACTCTATCTACGGGTACATTAAGTATACCGGAAACATAGTTAGCTTTTGCGTAGTTTTGATAAAAAGGACTATACTTGTACTGTCTCCAGTCTTGATACCTTTGAGCCTCTATAATATCACCAATCTTTTTGCTAAGTGGAGGCGATATGCTTAATCCTTTTTGTACAAGAGTAAGGGCGCCATTGTAAACTCTTTCGCCTTTTTCTCTCTTTTGGTTTTGATCATACAGTTCCATGCCAAGATTTTTAAGAGCCGCAATAACGGCACCTCCGTAACCCATACCTCTAAGAGTACCGTCAATGATACTGTTAGCGGCATACACAAGTTTCTTTTCATCATCTTCGGTTACTTCATCGTCATCATCAAGTAACATAGAGAATAGAGCACTTTGTAAAGTTGTAAATATAAGGTTTTGTGCTACACCATAATAAACTATTTTAGAAGCATTAGTTTTCCAATCGCCTCTACCATTAGCTAAATCAAGGGCAGCTTTTTTAGTTAACCTCGCGTACTGCATAGGCGTATTAGCAAAAGCTAATATTAATCTACCAATGTCTGATGCCTGCTGTCTAGAAACTTTATCGGGTCTAGAAGACTGCTGAGATGTTTCAGCAATTTCTTGAAACTCTAGCATAGTTTGTTTAATAGCATCAGCCTCAGATATACCTTCTTTAGTTAGTCTGTTTATATTATTACGATACCAAGTTGCACCACCAAAAGCTATGGCAAAGCTATCGCCATACTGAGTCGGTAAGAACCCAGCTTGTAAAAGCTTTTTATGCGTTTTAGTAAACCAATTCCCTGGTTCTGTATTAGCAAGATCAGCAGTATTTATTTCAATTTTTAATCCACCTCTTCTTTCTAATAAAAAGTCAGAATTAAATAATGCTCCAAAGTCTTTTGCAAATTGTGGTACATTAGCCATTGCTTTAGCCATCATGAACGGATTATTAAAAGTCCAGTTCATAAAGTTAACAGCAGACAATTGCTGCAATATAGCAGACCTAGTGTTAAAAGCCATAATGTTAGCAACAGACGCATTCAGCCAATTTAATGCTTGGTTAAACTCTTTGTCTTTACCTTTCTTACGGTTAACACCGGTTTCCATTCTTTCTAAAACGTTTTCTAAAGCGTCAGTAAAGTCATTACCATGCATTTGTCTGATCAGTTTTATATTCTGATCTGAAAACATTTGGTTTTTATTATTTATAAACTCTGTTAAAAACTCAGCTCTTTGCGCTTTATTAGAAACATTTGCTAAGTCTGTTTGGATGCTACCTCCTAGCCAGTCTCCTATAATAGGTGGGTAGCCCTCAGATATTTTAGTTATTCCGGCAAGGTCATCTGCAAATGCTTTTAATTTAGGGTCTGCTCCAACTACCGATAATAAATCAGCTGCATCGGCTTTACTAATATCTAAATCATAACCAGCGCCATTGTAAAGATAAGCTCTAACCGCTTGTTCTTTAGTGTACAGCCCGTCAAGAACTTTTTCTTTTAAAACTTTTTTGTTATTATATCTTTTCTTTAAAGCTTTATAGTCTCTTGCTAAAGTTACCTTAGCTGTTTCGTATGCATTTATACCCTGTGCAAACGGAGTCATTATATTATCTTGAAAGAACTTCATTTGAGCATTACCAACAGTGCCTTTACCTAAAAACGTGTATAGCAATCCTGCAAAATCATCAGCACCTGGGGGAACATATATATTTAATTTTTTTAATACTGAACCTTTTGTGGGCTTTTTAGATCTCAATATAGTGTCCATTTCATCTTCAATAGACTTAGTTTCAGCCTCTTTAGCAAGCTGCACTTTTTTCTTAACACCTAAATCAGTTAACATTTTATCTACAGCTGCTACATTTTTAGGAGCATCATCTGCAAAAAACAAATCGTTATAGCCCTCAGATACTTTTTCAGCCATCCAATAAGCTTTAGCACCTGCTGTGCCGTCGCCTAACCCTGTAATGTTATCTAAAGGTACACTAATACCTAAAGCAGATCTTAAAAAACTTTTTATAGATTCAGCTGCTGCGGCTGGTCGAGCCGTTAATACAAATATATCACGATCGCCTTTTGCTTCAGTTAATTTTTTGGCAAGCACAGCAAGAGGGCCTTTTGAACCGTCTTTAACTGTACTAAATTCAGAAAAATCAAATTGTGCACCAAGCTCCGCAAGCTCACCTGATTGCTCCGCAAACTCTGTAGCTGTTAAACTACCAGTAGTGCCGTCAGGAAGCAAATAAAGCACGTTAGATTTGCTTTTAGCAAGTGTATCGTCAAAGTCAAATACTCTAGCTTTCTTTTTAGGTGCATTTTTATTCATTGCAGCGGCTTTAGCCTTGCTTAAAACACCTAATCTTTCATTAATTTCAGCAGTACTTAAATCTTTTGTATCTACACCAAGATCTTGCAAAAGCTTTTCGCCTTCTTTTCTTATGTTCTCTTGTGCAGCAGCGACCCCAGCTTCATTATAAACAGCCAGTCTAGCTCTTGCGGGTGTATTAACATCTTCAATTTCTTGTGTAGCTACTTTAGCAAACTCAAGCCACTGAGCTTCCGACATGTACTTCTTAACGGTTTGATAACCAGCGTCTATAGCTTTAGTTAAACTTTTACCTGCTTTATAAGTTGCTTTAACTGTACGTAATCCACCTACTAAAACATTTAAGCTAACGTCTTTTGCAGCTAATAATAAGAATGGATCAACCGCAAAACCTTTTGTACCAGTAAGCTCTGTAAGTTTAGCTATAGCTCTGTCTATAATAAACTCAACTTTATCTTCAGTTACAACCTCATTAGCAGCTTTTATAGCGTCAGGAGTTGAAGGACTTTCTACTCCTATTTCTTCAGCTACCGTTTTATTAGTCGTAACATTACTAATTTTATTTAAATCTAAATTAGCTGCTGACATTCTTTTTATGCCGGCATTATTATCAAGCATGCTAACTCCTTTTGGTAAAGACTTAGTTAACTTATTTTCAGCTATAAACTGATCATTCTTTTTTGATTGTAGTACTTGAAAAAAGTTTTTATTCCATTTAGGTTTTAGCTTGTTAACTTGGTTAAACTTGATCATAGGTATTAAGCTTAACCCAGCCACGTTAGCTGGAGGTGTGTGTTCTTCAACTGTTTTTATTCCTTTATTATAAGGACCTGTGGTCCCATGCTCAAATTTATCTACAATGTGAGTTATGGGTGCCGAAGTTTTAATCCAGCCTGATGTTGCCTGCAACGCTCCTGTAATAAACAAAGAGGCTAGTTCTATTGGAGCTCCATTTTTATTTACAGCGTCGTTTAATATTTTTACTATTAGATCACTTGCTTCTTGATTTTTTATAAATCCGGATTGATTTTCTTTTAAAAATTTTTTAGTAGCTTTTTCATTACCTTCAATTTTTTTAGGTATTGTAACCCTTTTCAAATCTGGAGTGATATAAAATTTATCATTTTCTCTAGCAGCCGCGAGAGCATCGAGCCATGCTCTTCCTTTTTTACCATTGTATAAGCCTCCTCTTGAAGGTCTAATTTCATTAATAAATTCCGCTGGAGGGTTATATAAATGTACTCCATTCTTATTTATTGAGGCAAACTCTCCTTTTACAGAGCTTCCGTCAAATAATACGTAATATTTAGGAGATTGTTTTGTAGGTCTACTTAAAGATTGTGCTCCAAAGTTTTGTAATTGTGATGCTTCAAGGAGCCAAGATGGTATTTTATTAGTTTTTATAAAATCCAACATTTTTGCTTGTTTAGCTTTTACATCCGTTTTTGAGTCAATAGTTATTTGATCAATTCCTAATAATTTATGTATATTACCAGAATTTATTTTTTCTCCAGCAATTTCAATATATATTTGTTTTTGGCTGTCTGTTAGTTCATTAGTAATACCTACATTATTAGTTATCTCAGACTTTAGTTGATTTAAATCTTTGTATTTTGTTTGTAAATCTTTATCCGTACTTAATGCTTTAATTGCTTGCGATGATGCAACAGATACAGCTACAGCTTCTTTAAATCTTGCTTTTCTATTAGATCTAGTAGTTTTAGCTACACTAGGGTCGTTTAAATAATTTAATAAGGCATTAACTTTTGTATTTTCAAATGCAGCCTTTTCAAGCTTACCATCTTTAAATACAAGCATACCTGCGTCTTCAAATGGATTTACAGATACACCGGTTTTTTCATCTTTAGCTCTAGCCATTCGCATGCCTTCAACAGTTAGCATGTCATATAAAGGCGCTGCGTTTTGTATTACTTTATCAGAAAATTGTTTATCACTTACTTTATCTTTACCAAAAAACTTATCAACAGGATCTTTAAAAGCTACTTTAAAATCATTTGCTATTTGGCTTTTAAACTTTTTAGTATCAGGATTAAAGTGTTTAGCTACTATATTTTTAACTTTATTATTGTCAAGTTTTAATCCAATGTTTTTACCCGTATCAACCCTATCTTCAGCAATTGCAAAATCAACTCTTTCGTCGGAGGTTAGCTCCCGCGCCTGCGGAGCCTCTAAACTAGCTGCCCCCTCTGTTACTTGTTGACCAACTTTTTCATCTAATATACGCTTACCTCTATTTTCTAAATTACGTACAATATATGTAGATAACTTTTGCCCTTCTTCTGGTTTAAAAGATTTATATAAACCTCTTAATGATGACGAAGGATTTTTATCAGTGCCGTAAGTTAAGTCAGTAATAAACTCAGCTTTTGTTTCAGCTTTTTCGCCAAACTCAGAATATTCTTTAAATAAAGTATTTGCAACCTTATTTAATAAAGGCTGCATTTTAGGAACTACAACATTATTAAATACCTCTACTGATTTAGGGTTAGCATCGTGTGCTTTATTTATTTCAGTAGCATTTTTTATACTAACTTCAGAAACACCCTCAACTTCTTGGGCTTCAATAACTGCGTCTTCAGCAATACCTTTTATTCTGTTTTTTGCTTTAATAAAAGATTTTTTATAACTTTCTAAAGTTGTTCTATATTCATCTTCAGGAAGTTTATCTTTTTTAGCATTTAATTCATTTACTCTTTTTAATTGTAAATCTTTTAAATCTTCAAATTTATTTATTTCGTCAATATTTTGCTTCGAAAGCAAATTGAAAACTCCATTGGCTCTTACCGTTATATTTTTTAATTGATCTTGAGTATCGTCTATTTCTTTTTGAACTTCGACCGCTACCTCGGTATCTTCAGTATTTTTTAATTGCTGATTTAAATCTAATAGTCTGTCTGTTAATTTTTCAGTATTATTTTCTGGGTCTATTTCAGCTCTTAAGCCTTTTAAAGCTTTATAACTTTTTTTAGCACCTCTACCTCCAAGTCCAAAAACCACGGTTCCTGCAGCCGCCTGTAGAAAAGTTTCTGCCCCGTTTTCTAATATTGATTCCCAAGCCTCTTTGCCTGCTTCAATTACATCTTTGCCTTGCGCCAGTGAAGTGTTATAGGTTTCAACCCCTAACTGTCCTACTTCTGTTAAGCCTTCTCTTGTAGGCGATGTTAAAAAGTGTTTAACTAATCCTTTGCTAAAAAATTTATTAGCATTCATAGCCTCCCTTATGCCTTTTATACCAAATCTTTCAAGGCCTATAGACAATGTAGCTAGTGCTGCAGGAGTTCCTATTTCAAGTTCGTTGTCGTCTATTAATTTTTGATAAGCTTCTTGAATAGGTATTTCTTCTCCATATTTATACTTTGCTTTTTCAATATTATAATCCCTAATCATTGGCCCGGCAATCTGCGGTACAAGCGTAGCCCCATATGTAAAAACAGCAGGAATAGCGCTAGCACCTACGTTGGCAGTTCCATTTATAACACCTGCTAATGCTTCTCCTAAATCACCTTCTTTAATACCTTCTTTTATGCTAGCTGATGGGGGAAATAGTTTTTTAATATCCTCTGATTGCTTTACTAATTTTTGTAAAGTTTCATTTTCCTTCCTATTTTCAATTTTACTTTTATCAAATTCTTTAAACCTGACATCCCTCATTGTAGTTCCAAAAACAGGCTCTGCATCTGCGACATTTTCAATTGCACTTAATGTGCTTACCGCTACACCATTTGCCATATCCATCCAATACGGACCCGGCATTCCTCCTAACCCATCTGGTCCCATAAAAGTATAGGCTATATCAGAAACTCTTTCTTTAAATGTAAAAGGTTTATTGGTTTTGGGATTAATAGGCCTTACATATTTTTCCGGAAGAAGCTCTGCGTTCAACTCCCCTGTTTGTCTGTAATTTTCAAAAGCTTCTTTTTGTTCGCCCCTAAACTCTCCTTGATCAAACCTAGCTTTTATATTGGTTAAATCCTCTTCATTATACTTTTTAAATTCTTTGCTAGCGGCATAATTTTCAAACTCTTCTTTTGTAACTTCTTGATTATTTATAGAATAAGGAACTTTGCCTGCTACACTATCTTGTTTTTCAACAGCAATAGGTTCTACTTCAGTTGCTTCTTTAACAGTATTTTCACCAAGCATTTCTGCTTTTTTACTATCAATAGCAGCTTGCACTTCTTGCTGAGACTTGCCTTGTGACTCCAATGACTGGGCTAATGCAATTAATTCTTGCTTTTGTGCTTCTGTTAGCATATTATTTAATTCCGTATTTATCCATTAAACCTTTTCCTGTAAAATCTAAAGAATCTAAATAATCATCAATTGAAGGTTGCGTTTTAGTAGCTTTATTTGGTACACCTAGTGCTGCTAAATAGTTTCTAATAAACTGCTCACTATCGTTTAAATCTTCTTTAGATATATTTATAGTTTTGCCTCCGGGTACATCCATAACAAAATTATTAGGATCAGTTGTAGTTTGAGAAAAACCACCTTTAGTTTCTGTAATTTTTGCATTATTAATATTTATTCCTGTATCTTTAATTATGTCTTCATAATTAAAAGACTTGTTAACTGGCCCCATTACAGATTGCCCAAAAGTTGTTGATTTATTTATTAAACCCTGTACCCTGTTTAAAAGTGCATCACTAGATTTAGCGTTTTTACCACCGCCTTTTTCAGAAGCAGCTTCTTCTCTAAGTTTCCTTTCTCTTTCTGTGGCAAGCATAATAGAACTTTCATCCTTTCTTATGTTAGCTAAATCACCTGTATTTTTTTGCTGTAATTCTGCAACCTTTAATTTATTAGCAGCAAGAGTTTCTTCTAACATGTTTTGAGCATAATCTTCTTTTACCTGCTCTTTTAAAAACTTCAGGGTATCCATGTTTGTAGGCTCAATAATATTACCATTTTTATCTTTTTTGCCATCTATCATTTCTGACACCTCTTCATAACCAAACCCGCTTTTTGTTGAATCAAGCAAATATGACTTTAAGCCCATTCTTAAATCTCCATTACCTAAGGAATCAAAATAACCGTTAAAGCTATCATCCGCAGATTGTTTAAACCAAGGCTTTAAAACCTGCTTACCATCTACCTCAACAGTTAAGGGGTCTATTGTAGACTCATACATAGGAACACCTGTTACAGGATCGGTTTTTGAAGTTATTTTTGACATAGCTGCGCCCCTCTTTGTTTCCATAATATTTGCAATATCAGCTTCTCTTTGTTTAAAAGCTGTGTTTTCGGGTGCTGTTAATACTCTAGGTAATTGTTCAAATTTTTCTATAGCCGCTTCTATGGGTTGTTTGTTCCCTTCAGAGTCTGTCCATGTACCCGTTAGTTGCATTTTATTATTTTTACCAAAAGTGTAGCTTACATCAGCTCTCCCTGTGCTCATCGCCGACAAAAACTCTATTGTTTTGGGGTCGTTAGCACCAGACTGATTATCATTTTCTACACTTTCCATATATGTAGCTATATCTGCATACAAAATTTTTTCAGCAGCTTTATAAGCCGGTATTTGAGATTCTAACGTCATTACAACCTTGCTGTAATCTGCGGCAGTTAATGAGCCGTTATCTCTTGATATTTTAGCTTGGTTTAACCTGTCAACTAGCATATTAGAAAAATCAATACGACTATCATTTAAGGCGCCCGCGTCGTCATCAGCTTTTAATATAAGACCCTCTCGGGTTCCAGCGTCTATTTTGTCTAGCGCTAATTGATTAGCAATTTCTTTCTGCCTTGTTATTACTTTATTAGCCTCCCTATCGCGACCTTTTTGTATACTTTGGCTTATCATAGCCCCAAACTTCGTGCCCCTTTCTATGCCTCTATTTATATCGGCTTCTAAATCGTATTGTGGTACATTTGTCACCTTGTAATCAAATGCTCCTAAGTTTCCGTATCTACTCATCCTTTTTCTGCAAAATATCCAGTTGCTGCACCCGCTGCGGCTTCTGATAGGCCGCTTAACAACATGCCTCTTTGTTTTTCATATGCTGCGGATTTTTGAGCAGCTTTTTGATTGGCCATTCCTAATTTGCTTGCTAATCTATTGTATTGCATACCTTGAACATCCATAGCTCCTTGCCTACCCATAATGTCTGCTTGCATACCGCTTTGTGCTGCAAACTGGTTAGCTGCAGTTGCTGCTTGTGCATTAGCCATGTCAACAGCCTGGTTGCTGCGAAATTGCTCCATTGAAAATTGATTTTGGGCTCCTGCATTAAATTGATTCATTTGTGCTTCTTGCCCAAATTCTGCTAGTTCAAACTGATTAGCAGCTTGAGCTCCAAATTGTGCCGCTTGGTTCATAGCTCCCGCGTTAAATTGAGAAGCTTGATTCATAGCTCCCGCGCTAAATTGAGCAGCTTGATTGGATGCGCTAGCATTAAACTGCGATTGCCCTAAATCAAATTGAGAAGCTGTATTGCTTTGTCTTAATTGATCTCTTTGCAATTGCATTTCACCCTGTGCTCTCCGCATTTCATTTGCCTTAACTTGTTGGTCAATATCAGCTGCAATTTTAGATTTAGACTTCGCTGCAGCTGCTGCTAAGGCCGTTGCACCTCCTCCCCCAGTTCCTGCTTGTGCCGCTAGATCTTGGCTTGCCGCTAACGACTGGTCTGCCTCTTGAGCAGCTAATTCCGCCCCTGCTGTAGAAACTTGAAGATTATTAAACTCGTTTGTTAAGCCTGTAGCGTCCCCGGTTAAAAGAGGCCCTATGTTAGTGCCCTGGGCCGTGTAACCTTGGGCTTGATAGCCTGTAGCTTCATAGCCAGTAGCCTCTCCTAGAGTTGGCATTTCAGCTGTTGCTGCGCTTCCTAGTTGTTGAGCTTTTGCTGCCACAGGATCGTAGCTAGCTCCTTCTATACCCTCAAAAGCATTTTTAAATTTAAATGCGTCAACTTTTGCCATTGCGGCAGCTTTAGCTTTTTCTGCTTTTGCAGCAGCTCTACGCTTTCTTTTCCTGCCAAATAAAGATCCAATACCTTTTATGAGACCTCCAGCCGCCCCAACACCAGCAGCAATCAGCAAGGCAGAGCTCGCCTCTACAATATAAGGTTCACTTGTTATTTCTAATAAAATCTGTGTAGTCATTTTTTGTGTATGAATAATTAAAATCTTCTAACTCGTCTAAATCTGTTAACTTAAGAGGGTTTTGAAAAACATTTTGAAATATACTATCTTCATGAGCATAAATTGCTCTTTGCGTGCCACCTTTGGAAAACCCCATATAAGGAGCAATATAATGTTCCGCAATGCCATTAGTTACTATAGTAATAGATCCAGTTAACAAAAACCAAACATGATCTCTTTTGTGTATTGCGCTAACCACCGCTGCGTCTTCTGCTAATTCCATTCTTCTTAAATATAACCCATCTGTAAAATCATGTACTAATTTAAAAACTTCTTTAAATTCTCTAACAGCTCTACCATTATTATGGGCAAAGCTTTCAGTTACTTCTTTTGAATAAGCATTAGTTAAAAGATTATTAATTTTTTTTTCAAAAGAGTATGCTATTATTTTGTTCTTAATTAATTTAATTAAATTCATATAATATTATTGACTTGAATAAACCGCTTCTGAGTTAACAGCAAACAGTTCAGCTTTGTTAATTGATTTATCTACCGGTAGCTTTAAGCGAGTACGCATAAATGTACCTTTTGTTCCCGACACAAGCTTAGTTGCGTCCGCCACAACAGCACCAGATGAAACTTTATATGTTGTTTCTTCCGACACTATTGGTGCAAAATACTTACCTTCTTTTTCTTCAAAAGGAAATTTAATTATCGTACTCATTAAGCTTGATTTATTGTTATAGTTTGTTTTGCAATTGCAGATCCTGTAACTCTAGCGTTGTTATAAGGCTCTATTTCAATGTCTGCCGTTCTGCTTGAGCCTGTAGTGTTATCTTCTACGTTAATAGTAAAAGGATAATTTGAGCCTAAAAAATCAATTCCATCAGGATCAACAACTTTTGATCCAGCCGAACCATTTAATAATAGCCAAGACGGTGTTGAGCCGCCGCTGATAACAGCAGATATTCGTATTGGAACTGTAGCTCCATTAGAATTGGTTATAGTTGTATCTGTATTGCCTGAGGCTGTAAAAGATATTGAACCAACATATGTACCAACAGATGCTGTGACTTCACCTGAACCTGTTATAGTCGAGGTCGCTGTTAAATCAGAAGCGCTAGGTGGTATTACAATAACTTTTTCTAAATACTCTTGTGATACATTATCTATTGTTGTGCTTGATATAGAGTAACCAGGAACGTCATAAGCAAGACTATATGAGCTAGGTAGTAAAACTTTGTCTGTGCCACTAGCTGTCCATCTTAAGGTTGCTGTCCTGGTTGTATTAGCACTATAAGGACTATTACTATATGCGTTACCAGCAGAAGTGCCAGCAGGTGTGGTTAAACCACCGCTAGCGGGGGTTGCCCATGTTATAAGCGGTAAAACTGTTGCTGCACCACTTACTCCTAAAGAATTATTTGTTGCTGTTGTGGGTACAAGCAAAGGGAATGTTGCTAAGACGTCTCCATTGTTATACCCCAAGGCAAAATCAGTAACATTAGTACCATTACCCATGCCACTGTGGACGCTGCAATAATAGTATAATGTAGGAGTAGTAGCGGATACAACTATTTGTGTATATGCACCAGCAGAACCAGGTGTTCCATTATAGGTTACTCCTGTTGTATATTCAGTCCCACTCCCGTGAGTGCCATCAGATGTTGTGCTAAATTTTAAAGGATGGCCTGTGTTAGAACTATTACTTTGATCAAATATATATGTTTTGCCTTTTGTTAAAATTAGTATAGGCTGCTTTAAAGCCTCTATACCATTGGGGGCATCGTCTATAGCGTATTTATTCGGGCTATAATTTCTAACTAAAACATTCCTAGTTACAGTAGATGCTGGTACAGCTTGAAGAGTCGTTAAACCGCTTGTATTTGCCACTATATTACCTGGATCTATATAGTGTGTAGAAGTTGGTGATACTGTTAAAACTAAATTATTTGCACCAGATGTAGTATATGTTGCAAGAGCAGGACTAACAGCTCCATTAGAAACTGAGTCTCCAACACTCACTGTTAATAAACTAATTTCAAATATTAAGGCAGCGCCTGTCCCTGATATTGTTACGGTTTTTATTTCATCGCTAATTCCAGCTGTTCCTGTAATTAAAAATACTAAATTATTATTTGTAATAGCAGAAGGATTTTGTACTCCAAGGCCGCTTCCGGTTAAAACAACATCAGTGATGTTTTCAAACTCATAATCTGAATTTTTAGGCTTAGCGGTAATGATCCATTGAACAGATTCCCCGTTTTTAGCGTACACAGATTGCTCGCCAGTTATTACGCTATTATCAGCAGCACCGCTTAATTGCAATGTTAACAAACTAAAGCTTTCTAAAGCAGGCTCGTTGCCTACAGAAGAAATATCTGTTTGCATAAAATCTAATTCCCAACCCGTAGTCCCTTCATAACTTATATTATTAAAAGTTTTTATTGTTGAAGGATTGTCGTTTAATATAGGCTCTATATAAGATTCAGCCGCGCTTGCACCATAAAAGGTATTCCTATTAACGCTTTCACTGTTATGTTTCCATAATTTGCCATTTTTAAAAGTATAATAAACGTTATTTAAACTTAATCCGCCTTCTTGTTCAAAAGATTTAAAACTAGTCCAGCCCTGGCTTCCTTCATCAAAACTTATAGTAAAATAACCATCTATTGCTGTGGCAACATTGGTGTCTTTAAATCCACTAAACCCTTTACCTATTAAGGTTAAATTATAAAGATTATTATATTCATCATAAGAACCGATAATTTCGTCGGATTTAGCTAAAGCATCTCTAAAAAAATCGCTCATTCCGTTTTGCGATATTTCAACTAAGCCGTTCTGAGATAATCTCATTACACTGCCCCTACTCTTATCAGTAAAGTATTTAGCATAACCATAATATGCAAACGACATAGGATCTTTAGACATGCCAAATTCTCCCGCGTATGGAGCAATGGTACCCAAAAACTGAGCACTTGTTGTTACAGGTATCGCACCACCTTCTGCAGAATATATAAAGTCTTTATTAACTGGCGATCTTGAAATCTTATCTTCTTGAAAAATAATTATTTGTGTATCATCAGCAAAAAGCTTTTGTACTGATCCATCTTGAGGATCTAAAGATATTGTTAAACCGCCTTCGG
>Ga0206682_10001108_pt1 | contig 27048 bp, 42 predicted proteins | sample M240m12015metaG_FD_155444 | JGI IMG/M metagenome (GOLD analysis project Ga0206682, IMG submission 155444) | Ammonia-oxidizing marine archaeal communities from Monterey Bay, California, United States - M2 40m 12015 | ecosystem: Environmental > Aquatic > Marine > Intertidal zone | place: USA...
TGGAATACATGGGCTTATGGTACGGCAACTTTAGATAAAAATACATGGTATGAGTTTGAATATAGAATTCAAAATTTTGGTGGTATAGGTGCTGCAAATTTTCAATATAAAATACCGAATGGTAGTAACTATAATCAACTCAGTCCCGGTCATCCATTTGCAGAATGGTCTACTACTGAACCTATTGACCCTATAACTCATACTGGGTATGTTTATGGAGCTGAAGAAGAAGCTTTAGCCGGAGTTACAGTACAACTAAAAACCCAAAATAAAAACCAAGTTGGTTTCTCATATACAACTCAAGCTACTGCAACAACAGATTCAAATGGCTACTACTCCTTTAATACTACTTTAGATTATAATAGCTATGACTATACTATTGATGTAGTACAACCTGGATTATCAGTCCCTACCCTAAATGATATCAGTTACTTTACTAGTAAATTAATTAGTGGAGCGTATAACTCTAAAGACTACTGGAGAATGGATATTAATAATGATGGAAAATTTAGTGTAGCAGATCTATACTTTATGTTAGCTTATATGAATGGGATAGTTACAGAGTATAATACTAATACTCCTTCTACAAAAGTTTTTCATTATCAACAAACTCCATTTTATTGGGATCCTTTAGATACAGATACTGATGACAAATCTGAAAGTTTTGGATATGGGAGTTATAGTCTATTTGATAGAGCTAATGGAGACTCTACTATATTCTATTTAATAAGAGCAGGACATAAAAACTAGATATATTTATAATAAATTAAAAGTAATTAACTTAAAAAAGAAATGAAAAAAATACTTACACTCCTATCGGTAATATTAACCACTTTAACTGTATACGGGCAGACAACATCTCCTGATGCAACAAAACCTTATATAATTTTAGATTCTACCTATAATTTAGAATCTATCAGCTCTTCAAACAACACCATAGTAGACCTTTACTACGATAACACCTCAGGTAATGATGTAAAAGGAATTCAATTTTCTTTTAGTTATGATGAAACCGTATTCGATTCACCTACTATAACTTATAATAACACTTCAGGACCTGTAGGTTATATGTCTACAAATGTGGATACAACAAACGGGATAGTAAAAGTTGTGTGGGTCTATGATGGTGCTTCTACTACATTTAACCTTACTGCTGGTAATATGTTTGATGTTTCACTACCATTTAAATCTAACTACACTAACGGCACAGTTGACGGAATCGACTTTACAAATAACTTAACTGCTTATTACGCTCAAACTAACGGTACAGACGCTGTACTAGGTACATCAGATAACGGAGGTAACTTTATAGAACCAGCATTTGATTATGTAGCAACTATATTAAACAGTGCAACAAACCCTGCAGAATCTATTCCTGTAATACTTCAGAAATCTGCAGACGGTAATACCTGGGTAGATGTAGCTACAGATACAACAGCAGCTAATGGAACAGCAACATTTTCAGAAAATATAGATCAAGACTACTGGCAAGTTAGATTAAAAATTGCAAGTGGTTTAGATGCAAGTACAGCACTATCTACAGCAGATGCAAATATGATCGCTCAAATAGCAACAGGATTACAAACAGCATCAGGTATACAATTTTATACTGCAAATCCTAATCAAGCAAATGTAATAACAGCATCAGATTCATATATGGTATTTGCTAGATTAGCTCAAGGAAATTCAAACTACCCAGCTAACCCAGATATCTTATTTTTTACAGAAGCACAATATAATACGATTAATGCTTCTAATACAGACCAATCATCTGTAATTGCAGGTCAAGCAGAATTTCTATCACCACAAATAAACGGAACAACTACAGGAAACTTCTACTTACTTGTATTAGGTGATGCAAACGGCACTGGGTTAAACTAGTATGAGGCAACTGTTATTAATATTAGCATTACTAACAACAACAGCAATTCATTCTCAGGTCAAATTTAACGTACCTGAGATTGAAGTACCTGTTAGTGACTATATTAATCTACCAGTTGTCATAGAAACAAACGGTAACGAAGTAGGCAGCTTAGAATTTGCACTAAACTATGATCCACAGTTTCTAGCTTTTGAAGAAATAACAGTAACACCTAATGCTCAACAATGGTTAACATATACCATGGATTGGGAAGGCGAAACTGTTAGATGGGGCGGATACGACGCTTCATTTGGGACCTATACTATTGAAACTTCTACAGAACTATTTACAATCAGATTTAAAGTAATTGATCAGAATTGGACAGAAATACCGATAACTATTGGGAGAAAGACAGCAGGTACTGAATTAGGTTGGGATATTGAAGTTATAAGCACAGATGGATATGTTAACAGAAAAACAGTACCTTTCGATGTACAGCCGATTGATGGCATATACGGTTTAGTATACCCGGTACCTACAACAGGGCCAATAAACTTAGAATTAACAGTACCTGAAAGCGGTAAGTACCAGATAATTTTATATGATTTTACCGGGAAGCAATACGGCGTTCACATGAAAAAGTTCTTTACCGGATATGTAACAGTTCAGGTTAATTTAGATTATCTGTCTTCCGGTATCTATTTATTACAGGTAACTAACGGTACGTTTGTTAAAACGTTTAAAATAGTAAAACGATGAGTGAAGATATTAACCAAGGTTTTTTTTCTCAAATAAAAAACCAAATAGTAACAGGTATAGGATTAGTCATAACAGCAGCGTTTGGAATATTAATAGCTAATATGCAATCAATATTTGAACCTAAAGAGGATGTTGTAGAGCAACCAATGATGGAACAGAGAATTAATCCACCATCAGCTTCTAAAGATACTATTGTAATTTCTAAAACAATAGTCATACCTCCTAAGAAAGAAGAAAAAGAAGAAGAAATATCATGGTAAGAGTATTTTTGATCATATCGTTTCTGCTGAGTTTTACAGTTAATGCTCAAATAGGTAAAACTGAAACAGAGAATTATAAAGGTAAATTTGAACAAGATACAGATATAGATGAAGTATCTGATTATATGTTAGACTACCAAGTACCAATACAGATTTTAAATATAGGATTTACACCAGAATTATATGAATTTTATCCTGAATTAAGAGACAATAGAGTTGGATTAGGAGTAAGCAATATTACACTATCTTACCTAGAATGGACCGATAGGTTTATATTTACAGAAGATAAAGAAGAGATTAAACAGCGGATGGTTAAACAGCATAAAGCATCCTCAAAAGGAATATCACAAAATAAAATAAAAGTAGTGGGTAATGTAATTCTAGCAGACTACTTTGTTTATGTAGAAATATATGATTACTCTGTTTCTGAAGAAGAAGAAATTTCAAAAGAAGGTATAAAGGTTGTACAAAAGACTATCATTGGCATGCAAGTAAGATTTGTCAATGCTGAAACTGGTTCTATATTTACAGGTTCCGGAAGCGGAGAAGCAGTAACAATCAAAAGATCTAATTTACTAGAAGGTTTAAATGAAGTAAAATTCAATAAATCAACAATAGGAATAGCAACAAAAAAATCTCTTGAAACTGCCTCAGCAAGAATCGTTAAAAAAATGATTAAGCGTGGCATTTTTGAAGAATAAAATATTAATAATACTCCTAAGTATAGTTCCTTTTCTAAGTTTAGCTCAAACTTGGTCCTATACTTATACAGATCCCTGCACGTTAAACCAGCAAACTATCACAATGGGAATAGGGCAACCTATAGCCTTAAATTACTTCGGTAATGTACAAACATTTATTGAAGATGATTTTTCAAATGGTGTTTTTGATAACTGGATAACTACGGTATCTCAAATTAATTCATCATCTCCTTGTGAAAGCATAACACAGGCAATAGTGAATACTTCAAATAGCACAGTTGTAGCGACTACATTAACTGTAGTGACTAACATAATGTCTGTCATTGGCGGCGGCATGTTACCACCTGCAGAAAGTATTAACAATTCATCGAACGGTAATGATTCTGATGATGAAGAAAACACTGAAACAAATGAAAGCAATACAAATCAACAAGGAAGCAAAAATACTAATCAAACAAATACAAGCAATCAAGAAGCCCAAGGAAGTGAATCCTCTTCTGAAACAAGCGGAGGAACTAATACAAGCTCAACTCGAGGGTCTAGCGGTACAAATCAATCAACTCAAACAGGAGAACAAAAGACTGAATCGACTATAAATGAGACAGAAGCTAACACTACCCAGTCTACAGCTAATTCATTAGCGAATGCTATTGATGGAGGAGATAACGAACAATCAAATGAATCTGGAAAGAATGCAGGCAGCTTAATTGCATCAGGGGACATAGTGGTTATATCAAATCAAGATAATTCTAATGGAGAGCAGTTTAGATTCGTAGGTAGCTTAACACATGCTAATACAGATAATACTAGAATTAAAGGAGTGCTCTTTACATACACTTCGGTTACAAATGATGCTAGTGCTACATTATATAAATCCTGGATTAATCCAAAAAAGACATTTAATTTAGTCCTTGCTAACACTACCCTTACTAATTTTAAATCTAATATTACCAATACGACTACCGCATTAGAATCTTTTAGATTTGGTAAGCAGAAAAAATTGACCGGTATGATTGGACTAAATTATACGTACGGTAAATTAGGAGAGAGACAACTACATAATCTATCCTCAGTAGCAGGAGTACATAGAAACTTTAAGGTTAGTCCTAGAATATCTTCCAGTCTTTTAGTATTAGGAGTATATTCACCTTTCACTCAATTCTATGAAGGCAAATGGTTTGACGCTGGAGTACTTGTAGTCCCATTTAGCTCTTGGGATATAAAGATAACAAAGACATTTAAATATAATATTAGCTTTACAGGAGTCTGGCAAACATCTGGAAGTGCATTAAATTACCAAATCTTAACAGGAGGCAAATTAAATTTTTAAACTATGAAACATTTAACATTTTTAATATTATTTCTACCATCAGTTTTATTTTCACAAAATTGTTATAGAGTAGACAGAGTCGTATCAAGAGTTGAAACAGAAGATATAAGTCAAAAGAGAATTATATTTGGAATCAAGCAGATGGCAGAAGAAGTATTATCAGAAAAATATGACTTATGTCAGAGCGGAACTCCTATCTTTATAGAGATAACATCTATTGAAGCACCTTCAACTGGTTTTAAAATAGGACCTTGGGAGAGAAAAAAGAAAGTAACAGAAGTTAAGCTAGTGATAATAATAAGAGGTGAACTGATAGAAGGAGTTGGAACAGCTAAGTCAACAGTTGAAGCAACATTTTTAGATTTAAATAATGAAAACTTACCTTTTAGCAAAACAGTATTTTCTTCAGCAGTAAAAAAGGCATTGGAAGATACTTTATAACTATTTATAATAAATTTAAAATACGAAGATGAAAAAACTAATAGTATTATTTGTAATTTTATTATCAACACAATTACAAGCACAAGAAGAAAAAGCCGGAATATTAAAATCAATCTATAAGGACTTTCTTAAATACGGTACAGTCTACGGAGCAGGAGATATTAATAATTCAATTGAAGCTGCTGAACCTACATACTTTTTAAGAACAAACCCAGACGGTAGTATATACTCTATACCCGATGTTGTAGACAACACAGATGTATTTCCCTTCGACTATAGATATGGATTTGGAATTAGAAAATTAGCTAGATTTGACTACGAAAGAAAGCCTAAGAATTTCTACGATGGTACAGAAGAGCAATTAGTATTTGGAGCACCAACATCAGCAGTTCAAGGATTAGAATATTTATTCCATTATGAAAAAGAAAGATGGAGAGGAGAAGATTTTACAAACTATAACTACTTTGTAAAGCATACAGGTAAGTACCATATATTTAAAATGCAATCTAGAGAAGTAGGTAAAATAAATTTAAAATATCAATCAGCAGAACTACGAGCAAGACTCCCTATAGGTAAAAAACTTTCTATATCAGCAGGTGCAATTGCTCGAGGGCATGAAAGAGCTTACGGGTATAATCCAATTGAAATATGGTTAAACGAAACCTCAGTAGATGAAAATGGAAATGAATACCCAACTAACCAATGGTACCAATTAGGATACGAAAATGGATACCAAGATGTCTTTTACACACAAACAAGTACAGATCCAAATACAGGTCAAGAAGTAACTACACAAGATTGGTACTGGTTAGATGAAGATGGAAATCAAGTTGCATCATCAGATTTAGATTTTAGAGAAACAATAATGCCTATGCTGATGAATGAATTCAACGGTAGAGCTTGGGATGAATTAGATCCATGGATTGAGATAGCTCCTATCATAGGTTTAGATTTTTATCATTATAAGAGGGACTTTTGGTTCCATGGGTACGCTAATTATATTCTACCTTACCACAAGTACATAAAAGGCGATGAAACAGCATCGTATCTAAATAGAAATAACTGGGGTAAAGGAGGTCTAAAAGAAAACTCAGAATTAGAGCAATGGATAGATTATTCTTTCGGAGCATCTTTTGGTACTAAAATAGGAAAAAACTTAGGAGTATTCGTTGAAGGTGAATATTCAAAAATGTGGGATAGTAAATTATATCAAACAACAATTGGTATTAACTACTCTTTTAAATAATAAAAAATGGCAAAGCAAATAGGTGAGGAAACTAAAATTACATTAGACCTCAAAACGATAGGTATAGTTTTATTCGGTCTTGCAACTGTTATTGGAATGTGGTTTTCTTTACAAGCAGATATAGAAGAAGCAAAAGAACTTCCTGAACCTGAAATTCAGAGGATAGAGTTTCAAATGAAAGATGAAGCTATTAGAGATGCAATCATTAACACTCAAGATGATGTAGAGGAAATTAAAAATCAATTAGATAAAATTGATCAACGTCTTTATGAGTTACAACAAAGGTAATTATGAAAAAATTAATATTTATATTTTTAGTACTGCTCCCGACTTTAAGTTTTAGCCAACAAGTAATCACAGATGCTAATTTTGAAAAAGCTATAGAAGGACGTTCTGCTTTCCAGGACGATAATATACAAATAGTAGTTATAGAGTTTTGGGCTTCATTTAACGATGAGAATTCATTTAAAGGATGGAATAAACTTGAAGGAGTTAAATATTATAAATGTGATATAGCTAAATCACCAAAGGCTAAGAAAAAATATAAGGTACGAACTATTCCTCATATTGTTATTTTTAAAGAAGGTTACGCTGAAGTTCACATTAAAGCAGGACTAGACTTTACAATCTCAGAATCACTTGAGGAGATACAATTAGAAATAGAAGAACTAAAGAAAGAAAGTAAATTTTAGTATATGGCAATGCCTTGTCCAAACTGTAAGCAACCTTTAGGACTTACATTAGAGTTCATAATTAAACATCCAGTTATGCAATGTCCACACTGTACAACTGTTTTGAACTTTTCCGGAAATACAGAATCAGCAAAAGAATACCTACAGGGATTCAAAGAATTACAAAAACTTAGAGACAAGTATAGCAAGATCGCTACGTTCAGTTAAGTGTTTTTAGAGATATTTATATATGTTATGCAGAAGTGTTATTAATAGAATCTGCTAACGTTATATTAACTTTAAAAAACTAATAATTAAATTATGGCAATTGCAGATCAATTCAGAGGCTTACCTATTGAGGAACTTATTGTTTCACCCATCGTTGGGATGGCAAAAGGACAAGCAAAATTAAACGATGTTACATGGAAATACATTAGCGAAGTAGCTTTTGTTCCTGGGAAAGACGGAGCACCAGCTAAAACAAGAGCATTGGATGTAGAAATGAACAGAGTAATGACCGATGGAGCTACCGGTGAACAAAAAATTCAAAAAGTATATAGTAAGGTTCCTATGCTACCTTTAATTCCTCTACCGTCTTTAGCTATTACTAAAGCAGATGTAAACTTTACAATGGAAGTTAAAACTTCTACTATGAGTAAATCTTCTACTGATACAAACACTTCAGTAAGTGCAACAGCATCAGGTGGATTTTGGGGAATGAAGTACTCAGCAACAGTATCAGGAAATGTAGCTACTCATAAAGAGAACACTAGATCAACTGATAATTCAGCTAAGTATGATGTATCAGTACATGCAGAGCAGTTACCACCAACAGAGGGTATGTTGAAGCTATCTGATTTCTTAAATGAGATGTTAGAACCATCAGCTATTCCTTTAACAGAAGATCCAAATAAATAAAGATTAAGTTGGATCAATAAAAATTATTTCGTATATTGATTATAATATACAGCTATAATTAAAGTTATATGGCAAGATTAAATGTAGAAGAGCTCGTAAGCGGCCTCCTTGAGGCTGCTCTCGTAGCTCAATCAATTAGTGAAAGGCAGCATATTAATGCTGTAAGAAACTATTTTAATGAAGATGGTGCTCCTAAGACTAAAGTCTTTAAAGTAGGCGATAAGGAAATAGTAGTACCTCTTTATGTTTTAGCTGATCATTCCTCAATAGGATTATCAGAATTAGATATTGATTTTGAAGCTAAACTTATATTTGGAGACAATAACCCTTCTGATATAAAAAAATCACTTTTAGGGCTCTTTAAAAAGAAAGGGTATGAAGAACATAACATAAAAGGTATAGAAGTAGACTCAGGCTTCTCTACAAATAGCTCAGGACGTGCTAAGATTCACGTTAAGTTTAAAGCAGATACTAAACCAGAAGCTGTTTCGAGACTGATAGACACTTATATATCTCAAATGGATAATACAGAACAAACAAAATAAAATAAACAAAAATGAATTGCTACACAAGAGAAGAAATTGAAAAGGTATTAGAATCGAAAGGATATAAATACTTTACTAATGGAGATTACAACTTAAATATTGTAGGCGTTAGAAACTCTTCAACTAAAAACAGAGTTACAAATGCTTTCGATGACTGTTTGACTATATCATATAAGATAAATGGCGAATGGCAGTTTGAGTGTTTTAAATGCACAACTGACCCAGGTACACACTGGGTAGATAACTTACTAAATGAAGATGGAGTAGCTATACTAAAACCAGGTCAGTATAGAGGTTCACATCAAATTGCATTGCATAGAGGCAAGTATGAAGCATTATGTCAAAGAAAACCAGTAAAGGTTTACAGAGACGATAATAAAGATAATACCTATGACCTTAATGAAAACTCAGTTCAAGACGGTATCTTTGGTATTAACATTCATAGAGCTACTGCAAAAGAGCATGGTACTTCTACAAGAGTAGATAAATGGTCAGCAGGCTGTCAAGTTATAGCTGCTAATGATGATTTTAAAAAGCTAATGGAAGTTGCTAATAAAGCAAAAGATGCCTGGAGTAACTCATTTACTTATACTTTAATAGAAAGCAAAGACATTACAGGGTAATGGAGGAACGTAATATCTACATTAGAGAGGCTAAATCAAATATTAGAGGGTATTTAATATTTGCTATCTTAGGAGGGTTTGTTGCATATATGATATGGAACAACCCTTCAGTAGATGTGGATATTAAAAAGTATCAGACAGAAATTAATCTACTTCAACTTAAAATAGATTCAATACAGACGACTAATAAGAAGTTGATGGTAGAAGCAGATTCAATTAACAAAGTGATAGTTGAATACGATAGTGCGATAAAAAGACTAAATACTAAAATATATGTCATTCAAAAGGAAACAGAAAAGAAACTTGATTCTATTGATAACCTTGGTGGTTCTCAGCTTCAAGAGTTTTTCACAAAACGCTACGGACAGTACAAAAATAGTTCTAACTAAGCCTATAGCAAAGTTAGTAATTAAAGATTTAGTAACAGGTGACGAATTAAAAAAACAATTAGTTGCTACTAATGAGCTATTGAATCAAACTAACTTAAAATTAAACACCCAGACACTTTTAATAACTAATTTAGAATCTCAATTAAAAAATTCTTCAACATTATTTCAAGAGTTAGATAATAAGTATAAACTTCAAGAAAATTTATCCAAAGATTTAGAAGCAGCTCTTAAAAAAGCAAACAGACGAACAAAACTTTATAAGATAGGAACAGGAGTAGGTGCAGTTGCCCTGGGTCTTTTACTAATAAAATAGTTATGAGAAAATTAAAAAGAAATTTATTTCCCGCATTAATTGCATTTTCAGCTTTATCAGTATCAACATCTGCAGCATTTTACTCTGTTAGTGGACTTAGTAAACTCTTTGCAGGAGCATCATTTGAAGTAATAATTATGGCAGGTTCTTTAGAGGTTGCTAAACTAGTAATAGCTTCTCTTCTATATCAGTATTGGTCCACTTTGAATAAGTATCTTAGAACGTATCTAACAGTTGCTACGGTAGTATTAGTATTAATTACTAGTATGGGTATATACGGCTTTTTAAGTGCCGCTTATCAAGATACCTACCGACAGTTAACCATTAAAGAAAACCAAACAGCATTTTTAGAACAAAAGAAACAATTTTATGAAAACGATGTTTTTAGGTATGATGAAGAACTTAAAAGAATTTCTTCTAACATTAGTACTCTTTCCAATGCTAGGTCTCAATCAATCCAAGTACGAGACACCTCGGTGGCTGGGGGCGTTAGAACAACCATCTCTACTTCAGAACTTCGGATGGCAGCAAAACGTATTGAAGTTGAAGAAGAAAATAGAAAGAACGTTCAAAGGAAAAGAGAAGTAGTTGCAGACAGCTTACAGAAATACCAACTAGCAATATTAGAATTAGATAACAATACCGAAGTTGCAGGAGAGTTAGGTCCACTCCAATACCTTTCCGGACTTACAGATACTCCTATGGATAAAATTATTAATATACTTCTTTTAGTAATCATATTTGTATTTGACCCTCTAGCAATATCGTTAGTAGTCGCAGCAAACTTTGCATTTGATAAAGCTAATCCTAAAAGAAAAGAAAACTTATATGGTGAGAAAGAACCATTAGATAATACATGGGATAATTTAGATGATGAAGAATATCCCCTGCCCAATGAAGACTTAACTCAAGCTGCTAGAGAATTTGAAGTTGTAGACGCTGAAGAGGAAAAAATACGTAGAAGCCCCTACTCAAGCCGAATGGATATTATTGGTCAAAACGGTAATGACGGTGATCATTATGAACCTATAGAGTCTAAAACAGGCTATGAGTTAGAGAACAATATTGAAAGGGTACTTCAAAAAGGACCTTCAAAGTGGAGAGTACTCTTGAAAACAGGAGAAAACATATGGGTGTCTAAATCAGAAGCTATTAAGCATTATAGAAATAACGACGACTTAACAAAAACGTACTAAGTTTAGTTGTTTGTATGAGTTTATTTTCTTATATTGTATTAAATAAAAGTTATATATATGTCTCAATTTAAAGTTATAGAAGCGTTAAGAGCGCAAGCTAAAGCTGATAAAGCTAAAGCATTAATGTCCCTAGAATTACTAACCGTCAATGCAGTAGGTATTGGAGATCATACAGCAAACGATTTCTTAAAAGATGCAAACGAATCATTAGAACTACTTGTAGATGCTGATGATAAATTAGCAGCACTAAGTATGTACTTTCCAGACGATAATCCTACCAAGGTACTAAATGGATAGTTATGAACAATCAGTTAAAAGAATACGAAGTTAAATTAAAAAATAAAGTTACAGGTATGAGCGATAGAGAAATTATGAATGCCAAGAATGGCAATAAAAATCAAAAAGCAAGTGAAATTCTTAAAAAAGAGTATCCTACTATTTACAATGGTTATATGGCTATCATGGAAGAGCAGTTGGAGTTATTTAGTAAAAAACATCTTGACTACGGTATGCATAATATCACTGCTGGTACTAGCCTTGCTAATGAAGATGAAAGGTCTTTCGCTCTTACAGGACTTTGGTACAGAATAAGCGACAAAGTTAATCGCTGGAAAAATATGATTATTACTGGCCGCAAAGCTCAAAACGAAACTCTAATAGATACTTACCAAGACCTTGCTAACTATGGTATTATAGCTCAATTAGTAGAAAGAGGTATGTGGAAAAACGATAAGTAATTTGAAAAAGATATACCCTGACAAAAAGGTTTTAAAAGCAGACCCTCTAGTTAAGACAGTATGGGAAAGTAAGTTAAAACAATCACCTAAGTCTAACAAACATATTTCATACTCACAGCTTAGTAGTTTTGCTACATGTGAGAGACAATGGTACCTACAGTACGTTAAGAAGCTAGCTCCCTACCAACCTTCTATACACGCTACATTCGGGACTGCAATGCACGAAACTATTCAGAGTTGGTTAGAAGTTCTTTACCACGATAAAGTGAAAACTGCTAATGAAATGGACTTGGATGGGTTGTTGTATGAGAATATGATTAAAGCATACAAAGGTCAGAAAGCACAAAACTCTCATCAACACTTTTCTAATACTGATGAACTAACAATGTTCTGGATTGACGGTAAGCATATCCTTAACTACCTTAAGAAAAAAAGAAGAGCATACTTTGGTACTAAGGGAGTGTATTTAGCAGGTGTAGAGACGCTCTTATATCAAGAGTTACGACCTGGTGTTATGTTTAAAGGGTTTATTGATTTAGTATTTTATGATGCCAGAGTAGACAGATGGAAAATAGTAGATATAAAAACCTCTACTTCAGGATGGAGTAAGTTTGCTAAAACAGATGATAAGAAGATAGCTCAAATACTTTTGTATAAGAAATTCTTTTCAGAGCAATTTGATATTCCAATTGAAAAAATAGATGTAGAGTATTTTATAGTAAAAAGAAAAGTACCTGTAGAGGCAGACTATGCAGCAATGCAAAGAAGAGTTCAGGAATTTAAACCTACTGCAGGTAAAATTAAAGTAGGTCAAGCAGTATCTCTTATGAATAACTTTGTAAGTACTGCAGTGGATAGCGATGGAGAGTACATAGATAAAGAGTACCCTACTTCTCCTACGAAATGGGGTTGTAATTTTTGTGCGTTTAAAGAAATGAGGATTTGCCCAGATGCTATTTCTGGATAAAGTGCCTATTTATATATAAATATATAATTATATATGTTATGAAAAATTCCGATAAGAGACTAACAACAGTCCGTATAGATGATAACCTTTTTCAAGAGTTTAAATTCCAGTGTATAAAGAATAAATTTTCTTTTCAAAAACTTGCCTCTAGATGTATTTTTTTATATCTTACGAATAAGAAATTTAGAGCAGAAATACACAACTTAACTAATATAAATTTAGAAGAAATCAATGAAGACTAAAAAAGGCTACATACAGAGAGGAGATCGTAAAAACATTTTACTACTTTGCGATGATATTAGAATGCACTCAGGAATCGCAACAATGGCGAGAGAAATAGTGTTCGGTACAGTGCACCGTTATAATTGGATAAACCTAGGAGCAGCTATAAAACATCCTGATGCTGGTAAGTCGTTAGACCTATCAAAATCAGTAAGCGAAGTAACAGGAGTAGAAGATGCAGATGTTAAAGTGTACCCTAATAACGGCTATGGAGATGTTCAGACACTAAGACGACTTATGTCATTACATAAAATTGACGCTATCTTTATATTTACAGATCCAAGATACTGGACATGGTTATTTGATATCGAAAGAGAAATCAGACAGAATATTCCACTCTTGTATTTAAACATTTGGGATAACTATCCTGCACCTTTATATAATAGAGATTATTACGATTCCTGTGATTTACTAATGGGTATATCGAAACAAACAGTTAATATTAACAAAATAGTATTAAAAGATAAAGCTAAGAATAAATTAATCAAATATACTCCTCACGGTATAAATGAAAAAGATTTTTTTAAGATAGAAAAAAACAACACAGAAAACTTCAAAGAGTACTCTGAGTTTAGAGAGACTATATTTGAAAATAATAAAGATATAGATTATGTAGTATTCTATAATTCTAGAAATATCAGGAGAAAATCTCCATCTGATTTAATTATAGGGTATAAAGCATTCTGTGATTCGATAGGAAAAACAGCAGCAAAGAAATGTGCCTTAGTAATGCATACTGCTCCAGTAGATACAAACGGAACAGATTTACGTAAGGTAAAAGAAGCAATTTGTGATCCAGATTATGTAAATGTATTCTTCTCAACACAGAAACTATCAACAGGGCAAATGAATTGGATGTACAATCTTGCTGACTTAACAGTTCTTCCTTCCTCTAATGAAGGATGGGGGCTCTCATTAACGGAGTCAATGATGGCAGAGACTATGATCGCAGCAAACGTTACAGGTGGAATGCAAGATCAAATGAGATTTGTAGACAACGAAGGTAAATGGTTTGAACCAGATACTGAAATTCCTTCTAACCATAGAGGTACATACAAAGAACATGGTGAATGGGCAATACCTATCTTTCCTTCCAATATTGCTTTAGTAGGATCAGTACCTACACCTTATATATTTGATGATAGATGTAGTTTTGAAGATATAGCACAAGCTATACACGAAGCATATAAACTCTCACCGGAAGAAAGACAAAGAAGAGGAAAAGCCGGAAGAGATTGGGCGATTTCAAAAGAAGCTAAAATGTCAGCTAGAGAAATGTGTAGTAATGTTATAGAGTCAATAGATGAAACATTAGAAACATTTACACCTAGAAGTAAATTTGACTTAATTAAAGTTGAGGATAAAAAGACTGATTACATTGAACATAAGTTGCTTTATTAAAAAAAAATTATTATATTAATTAAAAGTTATATAAATGAGTAAAACACTAGTAGTAGTATCCTGTCCAATCGATACATATTCAGGATACGGAGCTCGTTCAAGAGATTTCGTCAAAGCGTTGATTAAGAGCAGACCAGATTGGGATGTTAAAATACTAGGTCAAAGATGGGGTGGCACAAGATTTGGGTATTTAAAAGACCATAATGAAACAGAACTTAATGAAGCTATTATCAACAAACTAACTACAAAACCTAAAGTATGGTTTCAGATAACAGTCCCAAACGAATTCCAACCGGTAGGGGAATACAATATAGGAGTTACCGCTGGAATAGAAACTACAGTTTGTGATGCTACATGGTTGCAAGGAGTAAATAGAATGGACTTAGTACTTACATCTGCTGAACACGGTAAAAAGGTTTTTGAGTATACTGCTTATGATATGCAAGATAATAATAAACAGAAACAAGGAACATTAAAACTTGAAAAACCGATAGAAGTTTTATTCGAAGGAATTAATCTGAATACATTTAATGGTAAAGTAGACGCTAATTCGGAAGTAACTAAAAGCTTAAATAATATTAAAGAGCAGTTCTGTTTTCTGTTTGTTGGTCACTGGCTACAGGGAGAACATAGACAGGATAGAAAGAATGTAGGAGGAATGATAGAAGATTTCTTAACAACATTTAAAAACACTTCAGTAAAACCAGCTCTTATCCTCAAAACTCAATCTGCTAATAGCTCTATTATGGATAGAACAGCTATCTTAAATAAGATTGATACTATTAGAAAAGCAGTAGGAGGAACAAACCTACCTAATATTTACTTACTACACGGTGAACTATCAGATAGTGATATGAATGATGTATACAATCACCGTAAAGTAAGAAGTATGATAAGCTTTACTAAAGGTGAAGGATTTGGTAGACCGTTACTAGAATTTACAATGACAGGTAAGCCGCTACTAGCATCAGGCTGGTCCGGCCAATTAGACTTCCTTAAAAAAGACACTTCATTTTTAGTAGGAGGTACTCTCGAAACAATTCACCCTTCAGCAGTAGTTAAAAATATGCTTATTGGTGAAAGCAAATGGTTTACTCCTAATCAAGAAGAGATTAAAACAGGTTTAAAGTACATTTTTAAAAACTATAAAAAGGCATCTAGGTTGTCAAAAAAATTAGCAGAGATAAATAAAAGGGAATTCAATCTAGATAGTATGACAACAAAGTTACAAACTATTTTAGATCAATATGTACCATTTTTCCCACAGGAATTAAAGTTTAACCCGGTGCTACCTAAATCAATTAAACCGGTATTACCAAAAGCAAACAAATTAAATAAACAAACCAAATAATAAGATATGAATTTAGTAGAAGGTCCATTCGGTAGTAATGCATGTTACGAACAATCATTTGAGCAAGACGGAAAAGAGATTAAAACTTGGCTATGCTTCGGCAGCGGTTTCACTACCTCAACCCTAATGACAGAAGGTTCTAAATCAGTTCAAGACTTACTAGAAACTGCCCCAGAACTTTATAAAGATTTATTACATACAGATAAAGAAGGCAGAATATGGTTCCCTGCAACAATTACTTTACCAGAGAAAGGGATGGTATTTTTAGACGGAACTTCAAAAGAAAATTGGAAATGGTCTGCCTCATTAGCAGTTAAGTTAACAGAAGAAGAGAAGTCTAAATTTCCAAAAGGTCAAACTCACAAAATGGATATGGCAAACAATAAGCAATTTGAGAAAAAGGACTTTATGGATGCATTAGAACATATCGGTTTTTATAAAGTAAACTAATATGAAAATAAGTTACGCAATTTTAACACATAACGAAGGAGAGTATATAAGTAAACTCCTTAATCTTTTGTATGAGAATAAAACTAATGAAGATGAAATAGTTATATTAGATGATTTTTCTACAGAAGTTACAACAGTACAGATCTTAGAAGAGTTTAAATCAAAAGCAAAATTAGATAACAATCTAATATTCAACCAACGAGTATTTGACGGAGACCATACTCAAAAAAACGCAGTTAATACATACTGCTCAGGAGATTATATACTTCAGATAGATGCTGATGAATTATTCCTTCCTGAATTTATTCAAATGCTTCCGGAAATGTTAGAGCAGAATAAAGAAGCTGATTTATTTTTAGTGCCTAGAATTAATACTGTTGAAGGGTTAACTCAAGAACATATTGATAAATGGAGATGGAATGTCAATGAAAAAGGTTGGGTAAATTTTCCTGATTACCAAACTAGATTATTTAGAAACAGAGAAGATATTAAATGGGACGGACTATTACACAGCAGGATAGTAGGATATAAAACATCAGTTATGTTACCAACAGCAGAATTATTTTGTATGTTGCACCCTAAAGAGATAGAGAGACAGACTGAACAAAATGATCACTACGACAGAATAGAAGCAAACGGTAGAACTAAATATAAAGTATAATGAAAACAGCATTAGTATTAGGCGGTGGTGGCTTTATAGGAGGTCACTTAGCTAAGAAATTAAAAGAAGATGGCTTTTGGGTTAGAATAGTCGATATAAAAGATAAGCATGAATTTTGGAATCATGATGATATCTGTAACGATTATGTCTCTGGCGATTTAAGAGACCAGCAAATAGTATCAGCAGCGTTTAGAGTAGAGAGAGATCCTAATCATAACGATGTTATATATGGATACAAATTACATAAGCAACCTTTTACCGTAATAGATTCCTTTGATGAAGTATACCAATTAGCAGCTGATATGGGTGGTGCAGGTTATATCTTTACAGGAGATAATGATGCTAACATTATGCATAACTCAGCATTAGTTAATTTAAATACAGTATTAGAAGCAAGTCATACAGGAGTTAAAAGAATATTCTATTCTTCCTCAGCTTGTATGTACCCGGAGCATAATCAATTAGATCCAAATAACCCTAACTGTGAAGAAAGCTCTGCCTATCCAGCTGATCCAGATTCAGAGTACGGTTGGGAAAAGTTATTTAGTGAAAGACTATTTTTAGCTTTTGCTAGAAACTATAAATTAAGTGTTAGGGTTGCTAGGTTCCATAATATATTTGGACCTCAAGGAACTTGGAAAGATGGTAAAGAGAAAGCTCCTGCTGCTATGTGCCGTAAAGCTGCTGAAGCAGATACTGAAATGGAAGTATGGGGCGATGGATTACAAACTAGATCATTTTTATACATTGATGAATGTATAGAAGCTATCCTAAGATTTATGAGACAAGAAGAGTTTGCAGGTCCAGTTAATATTGGCTCAGAAGAGATGGTAACAATAAATGAACTTGCTAATATAGCTATAACATGTTCTGGTAAGAATATTAAAATTAATAATATACAAGGTCAAGACTTTATTGATAAGTATGGCTTTGCTTGCCCTGTTGGAGTAAGAGGAAGAAACTCTGATAATAAATTGTATAAAGAAAAGATGGGATGGGAACCTACTCAATCTCTTATTAAAGGAATGTCAAAGACGTTTGAATGGATTAATAAACAAGTAAATGGATAATTACATAGTTACAACAACAATCAATTACCCAACCGTTGCTACAAAGAAGTTTTGTAAAATAGCAGATAAGAAAGGTTGGAAATTTATAGTTATAGGAGATACTAAAACTCCTCATGAAGCTTATTTTAAACTACAGGAAGATCATAAAAACTTTGAATATATTAATCCAGAAGAGCAAGATAAGTTATACCCTGCTTTAAGTGAAGCTATTGGATGGAAGAGCATTCAAAGAAGAAATATAGGATTGTTACTTGCTTATGATAGAGGAGCTAAAATTATAGCTACTATCGATGATGATAATATCCCATACGACAATTGGGGTGATCAAGTACTAGTAGGAAAGACTATAGAAGTAGATATATTTAATCATAGATATCATAATGTATTTGATCCTTTATCACCTACCTACTATGATGACTTATGGCATAGAGGTTACCCTATTGAATTAGTTCCTAGTAAAAACGATATTGAATATAAAGGTAAGCAGAAAAGACAGGTGCTAGTTCAAGCAGACTTCTGGGATGGAGATCCTGATATAGATGCTTTATGTAGATTAAGTAAGATGCCTGTATGTAAATTTGAAGACTTTGATCCATTTGCATCTAATCAAATAGCTCCTTTTAACTCTCAGAATACTTTTTTATCTAGGGAAGCAATTCCTTTTTATACAGTATTACCTCATGCAGGTAGAATGGATGACATATGGGGAGCATATATCTTACAGCATTACTTTCCTGGCTCAGTAGTTTACAACAAAGCAACTGTATATCAAGATAGAAACGAACAAGATTTAGTTACTAACTTAGAGAATGAAGTTATTGGCTATAGAAATACTTTAAAATTACTAAACGATCTTGAGAATTATAAAAAATATCTTCCGGAAAAGACCTTAAAGTTCTGGGATATTTGGAGAAAACAATTTACAGAAGATATACCAATATGAAAATAAGCGCAGTTATAGTTTCACGTAATGATAATTACGGAGGACATTTAAACGAAAGAGCAATATATGCTATCAATTCCGCTATAGAAACTTACGATGAAGTCTTCTATATAGATTGGAATTCAGAAACTTACAGTATGCTTTACGATATTAAAGAGGACTTACAGTTAAAAGGTAATTTAAAACATATTACAGTAACCCCATCAATTGCATCTGCACTTACTAATTATGACCCTCAAGCTCAAAAATGCTGTGAAGTATTAGCTAGAAATATTGGTATTAGAAGAGCTACAGGAGATTATATTGTATCGACAAATATAGATATTATTCAACCTAAAAGAGAAGATATAGTAAAACTGATAGAAGAAAAAGGAACTAAAAACTTTATGACTACTGTCAGTAGACGAGAAGTAGAATGGGAATATATTAAAGAATTTCAAGGAGGTGATTATAACTTTGCTAACTGGAGCGCTTTCAGAGACGATGCTTATAAAACTTCAGTTCCTAGAAATAAATTAGAATCAACTACACCAGGAGACGAATACAGTATAATTAATTGTTGCGGAGACTTTCAATTAGCACCAAAAGAAGTATGGCATACTATAAAAGGATTTGAAGAGGATCTAATATACCCTCTGTATGCAGATACTAATGTACAAAAGAAAGCTAAATTATACGGCTATAACCTTACAGGTCAATTTACACCTCCTTTATTTCATATTAACCATGGAAGTAAAGGCTGGGGAGGTGGAGGCTTTGCTGATGGAATTAATAAGACGGCAAACGATATTACAAGAGCTATAACAGACCAACAAGAAAGTAGAAATTCAGAACAATGGGGCTTTTCGAATATAGAGATAGAATACGAAACTTTTTAAATAACATTAACTATTTATAATAGTATAAAAATACACACCTATGAGTAAATTAGAGAAATTAGTAAAAGAGATGCTTTCTGAAGCTGCAAAGATAAGTTTTGCTGGACATAAGTTCATGTTAAAAGTTGATGTAAATGAAGATCCACAGAAGAAAGGATTAAAGATACAATTCCTACCAACCAGTTTCGGTGGGATCACTCCTACTCAGCAGAATGATATAGCTATAGAGTTAGAAAAAAGATTAGAAGATGGCTTAAGAGATTACGAGTTAAGAGTAGAAAGAGACCGTAACCTTAAAGACAAAACTATAATAGGATTCTTTGTATATATAGAATACTTCGACAAAATTGTGAGAAAAGCACTCTCAGGACAAAATCCAACACAAGTTGCTGATGAAGAATAAAAGAGCTATACGTAAAGTAATAAAAAACTCTCTTAATCTCAGATTTAATATAAAAACAGTTACTCCTTCTAAAGAGCAGATAGATAGAACTCTATTTGTTGATAGTATTGAAACTATGATTGCTATCCAAGACAGGACTGAATTTATGATATCTGAATTAGGAATTGATGCTATAGTCTTTGAAGATAAATACTTTAGAGTTATTGAGAACTTATTCAAGCTTCATTTTTCTAAAGAGCAACTTTCTTTAATACAACTTTATCTATACGAACTAGTACCAGATAAAGGATGGAATGGACAAATTGAATTAGAACAAAAAGGAAAACCGCCAAAAATAGTAGATTTTAAAACTCCTAAACAAGTTTGGGATATAATAAATCTTTTTAAAAAGTAGTTGGTTCCTATTGTTTTTTTTCTTATATTTATGTATTATTAATTTAAAGGTTATATATGAATAAAAAACTAGAAATGATTCCCTGTCCTAAATGTGACAGCGACTTCCCGAAACTTAGAAAAGAACTTTACAACTACCACACCTGTGTGGAATGTTCAACAGTAGAAGCAGTTGTAGGTATAACAACCCTTGAAGGCTCAGGAGACCATACGTACAACGATTTGATTATTATGGATCAAAAAACCGCTAGAGCTATAGCAGAAAGAGAAGCTGAAATTACAGGTAAAGGTAGAATTACTACTGCAGAAATTTTAGATTTTGATAAGGATGAAACTGCTGTAACGCAATCAGTTAAAGAAAAGGTAAATGTAATATTGGATGAAGACCTCTCTAATAAAATAGTTACTGATGACTCTCCTCCTAATGAAGATATGGATACTGACGGTATGATAAAAGGTATAGACTACTAATGGCTAGACCTTCTAAAATATTAACAAAAGAAGATATACTTAGAGCTCAAAAGATGACCCGTTCTAATATGGCAGCAGCTAGATATTTGCATGTGTCGTATAATCATTATAAGAAATACGCTAAGATGTATAAGAATGATGAAGGAGTTACTTTACTACAGGTCCACATGAATCAAGAGGGGAAAGGTATTCCAAAGTTTTTAACAAACGGAGGCAAAGAACCACCCCTCATAGATTTAATTGAAGGAAGAATCCCGGTAGAGCATTTTGATGCTAAGAAAATCAAACAAAGGTTGATATTTGAAGGCATGATAGAAGAAGTTTGTGCTAATTGTGGATTTACAGAAAGAAGAGTAACAGATACAAAAGTTCCAGTAATTTTAAGCTTTAAAGACGGTAATAAGAAAAATTACCATTTAGAAAATTTAGAGTTTCTCTGCTATAATTGTTCTTTTCTGTATGCAGCATCACCAATAGAAGAGAAACAAGCAGAGGCAATGGAAGATTACGTTAAAACACGTAATGATGAACCTGATTGGGAGTTAGATGAACACCACATTGAACATTTAAAGGAATTAGGCCTATATAAAGACGAAGGCAAACCAGGAGAAGAATTCATCTCAAGACTCTAAGATATTTATTTGTATGGCAAAGAAGAATAGTAAAAAAAAGCTTTCAACATTTAAAAAGAAGAAGCCTCTTGAAAGAAAGGTAGCAGATGACTTGGTACGCCAATCTGAAAAGAATGAGAAACTACGAGAAAAAAATATCAATACTTCTTTTTTAGATTTATTTTAATTAAAAACATAATATGAAAAATTATTTATATCTATTCTTAGGTATATGTTTGAGCATTACTGTGTTATCATTCAAAGGTAAAACTCTAAACTTTATACCCGAAAAGTTAACTGTATTGGAACCCAAACCGATACAGAGCATAGCAACTGAAGTAGTTATACCTAAGGAAATTATTAAAATTCAAACTAAAAATCATTATGACTTCTTAGAAGCAATAGGGTTTAAAGAATCTGGCAATAAGTATGACATTGTCAACAAGTACGGCTACATGGGCCGTTACCAGTTTGGCAAATCAACATTGAAAGGTTTAGGCTTTAAAGTTAGTACAGAAGAATTTCTAAACAACCCAGAAATTCAAGAAAAAGCTATGCAATCACTATTAGAACATAATAAAAAGAAACTTAAAAAAATTATTAAAAAATACGATAATACAGAATATAAAGGTATTTTTGTAACTGAATCCGGAATATTAGCAGCAGCACACTTAGGAGGACAGGGTAATGTTAAGAAGTTCTTTCGAAACGGTTCTGAATTCAAAGATGGTTTTGGTACTTCAATACTTACATACATGGAAAAGTTTAGTGGGTATAAGTTGGATCTTAACTAGATTTTTCTTATATTAAGGTATATTAATAAAGCAATAAAGGTTATGATAGATTTAAATAAAGAAATGGCTTGGGTTACTTTCCTTCATGATGGATGGGAGACTAAATGGCATCCAGTTACAGATGCTTCAGGTAAACAATTAGAATGGGGACTTGATGGAGAAGGTATAATGAATCATTGCCGAGCTCAGTTTAACAGTAGTGAGAATTGGGTAAGCTTCGGTATTGCTCAAACTAGTCAGATGATGGTTAAAAATTCAGTAAGGGATAACTTATAGTATATGGCTGAGAAAAGAGGAGGATTAGAGAAGATGAGGTATGACTTCCCTACGGAGGCAGTACTAGAAGTCCAGATAAAGGGTAATTGGTATAGAGTTACGTCAAGAGAGTTTAGATCTTTCGACGGTCATAGAAGATATACTAAGCCGGAAAGACAACCAGGATTAGCATTTCATGATGCAGATGAAATACCTTTTATTACATATGACTATGATCACGGACCTTTATATATGTTCGGATCAAATGTAGAGGTAGAAAGAGAATGGAATGAGAAAATGGTATCAACACCTTATTACGAAGAAACTAATAAAATTTCCGGAAGCAGATAAATATGAAGACACTACACTTTGAAACAATAGAAGAATTTAACGAAATGTTTTTAAATAAAACACCTGAAATAACTGATACAATAGTAAAGAGTATTTCTGAGGCTTTAAAGTTTCAAAAAGGTACAGCTAAACTATATAGTATAACGATAGGAGAGGATGAATATAGTTATGAAATTACTTTACCAAAATCTCAATGGGAAACTGCTTTAGAAAACTGTATTGAGAAATATACAAAATGGGAGTATAGTGACGAGGCAATAGACACTTACTTAATTAAAAAAGAAGTTAAGAAATGGGTGGGATAACATCTATAGTTGAGTTTAACGATAAACTTTACCAATTAGTCAGAACGATAAGTGTTGCTCAGGTTAATGGCAATATGGAAGGATTAAAAGCATGGAGAGATATGCTACATTGCGACCATGTACTAAAACATGGTGATAAATACCTCCTTGTAAGATACGTAGACGATATTGAGTGGGAAGAAATTTAAAAATAACTGGGGAAATAGTTGCCTCACAAAGATAAATTTCTTATATTTAAGTATATTAATTATTAAAAGGTTATAAATATGTCAGATGTAATTTTAAATTTTAAAGGTCAGCAAGAGTACATGACCAAAGATCAATTGAAAGAAGTTTGCCCGTTGGCATTCGCAGAAGCTCCTACTAACCCTAAAGTTAGTGGTAAGTATCTATTCGTTAATACTGAAACTATAGTAGACGATTTAGATAAATTAGGTTGGAAACCAGTCCAAGCTGCTCAAAGAAAAGGAAGAGGTAAGTCTACTATCTTTAGTAAGCATATGGTAGCTTTCCAGAATCCTGATATTATGATAAAAGGTAAAGATGGAGATGATTCTTTTCCTCGTATCATTATGACTAATTCTCATGATGGAATGCAAGCTTTTAAATTTAGTGTTGGTATCTTTAGACTAGTATGTTCTAATGGTTTAGTTGTTGCTGATGAGCAGTTCTCAGACTTTAAAATCAAACATAAAGGATATTCTTTTGAAGAGTTAAGAGGTGTTGTAAACGAAGCAGTAGCCGATTTACCTAATAAGGTAGAGGTTTTAAACGATATGAAACAACGTATTCTTACTCCTGAAGAAAAGAATAAACTAGCTTTAGATGCTATGCTAATTAGAGCAGGTATTGAACCTGACTCAGAAAAGGCTAAGAAGTTCAACTACGATGATGAGACTCTTATTGATATCCTAGATCCTAAAAGAGAGGCAGATAAAGGAGATGATCTTTGGAGAGTATTCAACGTAATACAGGAGAAGATTACTCAAGGAGACTTCCATGCTGCATTAACTGGTGCTAAAGTTCGTAAGGTTCGTAAGATTAAGTCTTTTGAAAAAGATTTAAAGGTAAATAAGGAATTATTTAAATTAGCTACGGCCCTTGTATAGTAAGATGAAACAATTCAAAAGCTGGTGGCGCCAGATTCTTAAGCAAATGGTTAGGGATAGAAGACTATCTCCTGCTGAAAGGTTAGGTACTAGAATAGGGTATATGGGAGTAGGGTTTTTAATTGCAGGTCAATGGACCCTCTCCCCACCGCTTTATGTACTTGGATTCGGATGTGTACTTATACAGGTTAGTATAAGAAGACAATGGAACTTAGTAGCATTACAGTTAAATGGACTGCTTGCTTGGACTATTCACTTTATAAAGATGTATCTATGAAAATAGCACTAATAGCACACGATAACAAAAAAGCAGATATGGTTGCCTTTGTATCAAAAAGGTTACCTTACTTCAATAGAGAAGATGTAACAATAGTTACAACAGGTACAACAGGTAAGCATGTTAAGCATGCAGGAATAAGAAACGTAGTAAGTGTACAGTCAGGCCCATTGGGAGGAGATGCACAAATAGCAGCAATGGTCACCGAAGGTAAAATAGATTTAGTAATATTTTTAAGAGACCCTTTAGGTAAACACCCTCACGATGTAGATATATCTATGTTAATGAGATTAGCTGATGTACATGAAGTTCCACTAGCAACTAATTACAGAACTGCTAGCTACTTAATTAAATATTTTAAAACTAAAAAACAATAACTTATGAATGAATTATATTATTTTCCTACAGTAAAAGTAAACGCAAAAGTAGCAGATACTATTATAGAGGGTAACTATATAGAAATCGAAGGGTATAGATATGAACTATTATCTAGAAAACCTAGAGGAAGATCAATTGCGAGAAAGCTTTTAAATGAAAGCACGAACACTAGAATTATAATTTACAAATGATAAAGTATTCAGAATTACTACAAGGGGTTGGATTTTTTATTGTAGCTCACGTATTGACTTTCTTCCAACTAAACGGTCAATTTCTAAAAACAGATTGGTTTAGAAAAAATGAATTTGTAGTCGCTGCTGCTGGTATTGTATTATCTTATTTTTATATATGGGGTACAAAACATACAGTTTCCGGAACTGGGGATTTACTTTGGCCTGCTAGGTTTATAGGGTTTGGAGTAGGGATGGTAGTATATGCAGGTTTTGTTAGCTATTTTTTCAAAGAGGGTATAACCTCAAAAACTTTAGTAAGTCTAGCATTAGCTCTACTATTAATATGTATACAGGTACTATGGAAAACTAATTAATTAATATTTATAATAAATAATAAAAATGACGAAATTTAGATTTGATGTAATCCTAAAAGAGATTTTAGAGTTAAAGCTTAAACCAAAACAAACTCAACAAATTAAATTAAAAATTCAAAAACTACAACAAGAATTGGAAGAGATTAAATCTAATAATAATAATAATGAATAGTATTTTACTTTATATAATTATAGGCATTATATGGAGCAGCTGGCTTGAGTACTTCTGTACAAGTGAATTAGAATCACCATACGATAAACCCTTCACAAACTCAGAAAGAACCTTTCATACAGCAATGTGGCCACTCTCGCTGACTTCATTTTTATACCACATGTTAAAAGATTTCTTTAAATAAAGTTGCCTCCCTGCATTATTATTCTTATATTTAGGTATAAAGGTTAAGGAATTAAAATTAATTAAAATAAAGGTTATGACAAAAATTGAAATTATCAACGAGATTATCGTTAAGAAACAAGAAGAGTTAAAAGAAGTAAAACAGATTGTTAAAGGCTTAGAAGATAACAGAACAGATAAAATGTTTCAAGTTATGCAAAACTACTTTGGAGGAGAGTTTACTCTAGATGATGTTTATATTAGCAAACCTACATACGGTTATTCAGGATGTACTTATGAAATTAAGCGACCTAATAAAGAATATAACTACGATAAAGAGTTAATGACTATCAGATTTCATGAAGACTGGAGAACAAATGAACTCGACAAACTTGAAACTAGCTTGTACTCTACTTCAGATAATTCTCAATGGGAGTTAGAAAGAATATTTACTAATGGTGAAGTTGCTAAAGTTTTATTAGATCATGGAGATGACCTATTAGCTGAAATGAATACTGTCAGATTAGAACAAAATGAAGAGCTATCTACTGCTAGAACTAATGCTTATAAAGTTGAATCTGCTATTTCTAAATTAAAACAAGAAATTAACGATATTCATCTTAAAGAAGCTGAGACTAAGCTTAATGGTGAAGGACTTACCTTTGAAGGAGAGAAAAAAGGAACGGTAGATCTTAGATGGGACTGGACTTTGAGAGGTATTACTTCTGCTAAGATTATATCTAAAACTGCTTCTGGAAAGTCTGCTGATATTGAAATTAGTCTTTACGGAGGAGAGCCTAGAAAGTATGAGAAAGTTAGAATGAGTA
>Ga0206682_10001110_pt1 | contig 27008 bp, 37 predicted proteins | sample M240m12015metaG_FD_155444 | JGI IMG/M metagenome (GOLD analysis project Ga0206682, IMG submission 155444) | Ammonia-oxidizing marine archaeal communities from Monterey Bay, California, United States - M2 40m 12015 | ecosystem: Environmental > Aquatic > Marine > Intertidal zone | place: USA...
TATAATGAAGACCAAGAAAAAATGTTTGATAAAAATAAAGATAAAGGAAAAAAACGTTGTTGTTAATTTATTTAGTTTTATAAATTTAAAAAAAAACTTATAAAATTATATATGGAAAGCTTAAATCTGAATGTTAATGAATATACAGACAAAGAATTAGAGGAAATATTAGCAATAGAATATCCTTATCAACGTGAAGATATTATTAACAGTAAATCAAATCTTTTAAATAAACTAACACGTGATTCAGAGGTAGATTATGAAACTAAAGGTAATATAGAGTCTTTTTTAAATGATGTAACTAATAGATTAGTTAAGACTATATCTTCTTTATCGCAGACTAATAATTATCATTCTCATATCGATAAATTTAGTGATTTAAAAAACGAAGTTATAGAAGTAAATGACAATATGTTAATAAAAAATCAAAAATTACGTAAAGAGGCATATTCTTTACCAAGTTATAAAGGACTTAATATTGGTAATGATGGAGGGGCACCTCCTGGAATTATAAATCCTATTAAATTTACAACTATTAAAAGAGCATTAAATATTGATTCTAGATTTAGACCGAATTATTATCAATCTAATGCTAGTGATCAAAGACTCACGTTACCATATCGATTTGAAAATGTTATTAATATGCGTTTAGCATCAATAGAGATACCACTAACTTATTATTCAATTAGTAAAAGTCAAGGAAATAATTCTTTAATAGTAGGATGGAATTTCCACGAAGCCAGTAATGGTGAAGTTGAACCAACTCATATAGTTAAAGTTGAAATACCTGATGGAAATTATGAAACACAGGCAGGACCACAACCTACCGGAGCTTCGTCGATAGAATCTGTAATAAATGCTGCTTTACAAAATCCACATCAAACTATATTATATCATAAGCCAGGTGTGACTCCACAGACTATTTATAGTGATCCAAGTTTTAGTTTAGTTTATACTGTTGATAGAACTAGTGGAAGAAGTATTTTTTCAATAGATCCATCTGGTATACAACAATATTCGGATGTAATTACAGAAAATAGTGGTAACGCATTAAGATATAAGATTTTTATGGGAACAGATGGAAATTTATCTAATCAGCAATTTAAAGATAGAGATGTTAATGTGGATCCATTAACGTTTTTCTTAGGTTGGCAGTTAGGTTTTAGAGTTAATATTTATGATTCTGGACCAAGTCAGCGTGTTCAATTACGAAACACTGATATTAGTGCTAATGTACCTCCTGCTGCTGTAGTTTCAGAAGGTATATGTTATGTAAAAGGACCTCAATATATATTTGTTGCTATAGACGATTATAACAATAATGTTAATAATTATTATATTTCTGCATATACAGATTCGATAAATAGTAATAACATTATAGCAAGAATAAATATGGCTTCTATACAACAAAGCAATGGAGTATACCAGACAGGTGAAGATGATGGTTTTTCAACACAAATTAATAGAAGTAGACAGTACTTTGGTCCTGTTAACATAGAAAAATTAAGACTTACATTATATGATGAATATGGTCGAGTTGTTAATTTAAATAATATGGATTGGTCTTGTGCATTAATGTTTGAACAAATATATGAGGGAGGAAATATATTGTCATAATTAAATATATGTATGATGATTATCAAGTGTTAATAATAACTTATTAAAATATATTTAAAAACATTTAAAAAGATGTAACTATATACTTATATAATGCCTAGTAGCGCACTTAATACACAAACAAATAGAAGTATTAGATATGAACAAAGATGTCTAAAAAAGAGATGTGAGGATCAAAAGAAAGAAAGAATGGAACGAGCTATGAAAAGAGACGATATAAAAAACGAAATTTCTAAAGAAGTTGCATCTTATATTACAAGTGAAAAAAGAAGAATGTCATCAAAAATGGTAACTAGAAGTTCTTTTCACGGTTTTTTTTGAATGTAATGTGGTTTATTTATCTATATTGGTTTTTTTATTGTTTTTTTGCAATTTCTTTTCTTTTTCTAAACCAATGTTTTTAATGTGATTTTCTTGTTCTTTTTCTTGAATTCTTATATGTTTTTGACTGTATTTTCCATTGTATTCTTTATTTCTCCTTTCTTTATCTTTTTTTGATCTTCGTTTATCTAATTTAAAATCCATATTTAATTAATTTAATATTAAAAATTTAATAATTGATTTAATTCAATTTTTTTTTATAACTTAAAAAATTGAAGTTTTGAATACTTATAAAATGATAAGTATTAATAGGACCTGTTTACAGCAACTTAAGTTTCGCGATCATGACTTCTCAACCTTATTCTTTGTTGGTTCCTCATATTTTTATGAATATTCCAATGGAGAAAATAAAATCTTCATTTGAAAGGTTGGATTTGGGTAAGGTGGAAAGAATTGATAGCGTAATTAAAGTATCTCAAGAAGGATATAAATATAGAATGGCATTTATTCATTTTGAATATTGGAATATGAATAATGAAGCTGGAGTAAATTTAAAAGAAAAAATAGAAAATCCTAATAAAGAGGCAAGATTAGTTTATGATGATCCATGGTATTGGCTTCTATTGCCTAATAAGTCATATTTAAAAAAAAATTCAGATCAAATAGAAAGACTACAATGTTTATTTGAAGATCATGTAAAAAGAATTGAAAATGAAGTGGATTGTATATATGAGGAACTATATCAAAGAGAGTATATTCCAAATAACAAACAACCTGAATGGCTTAATAGTAGTTCAGATTGTTTCGCCCCCATTCATCCTATGAATGATTGTTATGATGAATCATATTCTTTATCTTCAGTGGATTCAATGAGTTACAATAGTGATATTGATGATGAAATAAACGAAATTTATAAAAATAGATATATTTCAAATATGGAAGAAAAATTACATCTAGCTCCTAGTAGAGCATGGATGACTATGAATGTTTGCGACAATGCATAAAAAAATAATATAGAGTAATATTAATGGGAGGTGGAATACTACCTGTAGCAATAAAAAATAATAAAATATATTTTTTATTTGGAAAGGAAAATGAATTAGATGATACCCCTGGATGGGCTGATTTTGGAGGAGGAAAAGAAGAAGGTGAAACACCTTTAGAAACTGCAACACGTGAAGGTTCAGAAGAAATAAATGGATTTTTAGGATCAGCAGAAAAGTTAAAAGAAATTGTAAAAAAAAATAAGGTAGTAACAATAAAATTTAAAGAATATACTACTTATATTTTTTTAATGGATTATGATGAAAAACTTCCACATTATTATAAAAATAATTATGAATTTTTCTCTCGTTATTTACCACATGTAAAGCATAAAAAGGATAATGGATTACTTGAAAAGTCAAAAATAAAATGGTTCTCTTATGATGAAGTTAAGAAAGAGAAGAAAGATTTCAGAAGTTTTTATCAAAATATAGTTGATTTGATTATAAAACAAGAAAAATTTATTACAAATAAACTCCGAAAAAAAGGTGATAGTAAGACACGAAGAGAGAAAATTAAAAGAAAATTAAAATCTACTTTAAAAAACAAATAAACATAAATTTATTTAAAGTATAATATGAATTTTTTAGATTTATTATTAGTAGTTACAATAGTATTTTGTGCTTCTTTATTAGTTATGTCTATTATTTATATCTGTATTTATAGTGTAGAGTTGTGTTATAGGAGAAATTCAGCACAAGAAAATTTATTAGAAGAAGAATTATTATCATCTTAATTATTTCAGATTAGTTAATTTGAGAGAAAATAAAAAATAAATGAATATTAATGTCAGTCTTTAATATTCATTTAGAATCAAATTTAGAAGAGGATTTCTCTCAACATCTTACATACAACGCTGAATTAAAAGAGTTATATGGAGAAATCAACACTCCTTTTTCTTTTATTGACAAAATGTTATCTATAATTCCTAGTAATAATTTTTCAAATAAACATTATAAATGGTTAGATGCTGGTTCGGGTCATGGAAATTATAGTTTATGTTTGTATTTTTGTTTATTCAAGTGTCTCAAAGAGGTTATTCCTAATGAAGAAGAGAGAAAAGAACATATAATTAAAAATATGATCTATATGGTTGAATATAACAAGGATAATATTCCATTTTTAAGAGAGAAATTCGGTAATAAAGCGAATATAATAGAAGCGAATTATTTAGAATGGAAAACAGATTTAAAATTTGATTTTATAATTGGTAATCCACCTTATAATTTTAATGGGGTTAAAAAAGTGCCAACAAAAAATAATGTAAATAAAAAAGAAGATGGAAAAACTATATGGTGTGAATTTATTAAACGGAATATCTCTCTATTAAATGAAAATGGTATTATGAATGTACTAATACCTTCTATTTGGATGAAACCTGACAAAGCTGGTATGTATGAATTATTATTAAAATACGATATTTCTAAGTTACATACTTTAAATGCAAATGAAACAAATAAAACATTTGGATTTCATGTTCAAACACCTACATGTTATTTTTTATTAACAAAGAGAGAAAATGAAGGGAAAATAGAATTGTTTGATTCTCTCAAAAATAATTATGAAACATTAATATTGAGAGATAACATGCCAATTCCACTTGATTTTCTCTCTATTGTAAATAAGATTTTAAAAATAACTAATAAATATGGAAAATTAAATGTAATTAAAACCAATTTACCAAAAAAAGACACTCAATTAATTAATCATTTCTCTCCTCTATTTAAATTTGAGAATGTTAAAACTACAAAATTAAATAAGGATAAAGAACCTTATTTGGAAATTAATTACAGTAATGAACCTTTAATGTTTCATGGAGAGCCAAAGTTAATTATGGCTCATAAAATGTATGGTTTTCCTTATCTGGATCAAGAGGGAAAATATGGAATAAGCACGAGAGATAATTATATTATTAAAAATAAATCTATAAAAGAACTCGAATTAATTAAAGAATATCTCTCTAATGAACTAATTTTATTTCTATTTGAGACAACAAGATACCGAATGAGATATCTAGAAAAGTATGTTTTTGAGTTTATACCTGATTTCTCGAAAATACCAGAAGATATATTAAATAACAAATGCATATATGAATTGCTAGATATAAATAAGGAAGAGAAGGAGTTTATTGAGAGATATTACAAGATAAAATATAAATATTTTTAATATAAATATATTTTGTTATGATATATTAATGTTAGAATTATCGTTATTATTTATGGCAGCAGGAAAATCATCTAGATTTGGTGGTCAACCAAAATTATTAGCAAAAGTAGGTAAAAATAATGAAAGTTTATTTGAATTATCAATAATTCAAATAAAAAAACACATCCAAATAAATCATATTCATTTAATAACCAATGAAGAAAATGCTATAGAAATACTATCTGAAGCAAAAAATATAAGATATAAATATGATTTAAATATAGATATCACATCAAATATTCAAATCATACCAAGATTTAGAAATAAACCATGGGGAACTGCTGATGCAGCTTCATCTGCATATAATTATTTAAAAACCCCATTTTTATTATTAAATAGTGATGATTTATATGACGAAATAACTTTTGAAACAATAGCGAAAAATTGCGATAAGTCAAAGAACTATATTATTGGTTATGAGTTAGGTAAAACATTAAAAAATGATAAGAAGGCAAATAGAGGATTTATTGAAATATTTAATAATAGAATATTTAAATTGACAGAAAAGTTAAACATTGAAAGAAAATATTATTCAGAAGAAGAGCTAAAAGATATATTAGTAAGTGTAAATTTATTTTTATTACAGCCTAATGTATTAGAATCTTTATTTACATTAACAGAAAAATTTAAAGAAGATAATGATAGGGACAATGAAATAGAAAGTTTATTACCGGATTTTTTAAATAAATTATTAGTCAATAAAACACTTGATTTAGAATTAATGAAGAGTGAAGGACAATGGAATGGTATTACATTTAAAGAAGATATTAAAGAATTAAAAAATGTACTTTAAAAAAGGAACTGAAAAAAAGACACTATATAAGTTATAAAAAATAAATTAATTTAAATAAATAATATAGTATAGTTATGTTTGATTTTTTAAAATTAGAAAACAGAAAATTACAACGTAGACATCTCGTCAATTTTATAATTAAAATATTAAATAAAACTAATATTTCTAATAAAATTTGGGCTTTTATGATTAAAGCATGGCATTTCACATTTCCTTGGTATTTATTTATTTTTGTATTTATTCCAGGAAATTATAATTTTTGCTTATTTTGTTACCTTTTTCTAGTTTTTTTCTTATTTTTATATATCTATTTACACGGTTGTTTTATATCTCACATAGAATACAAACTATATGATAAAAAATTTGTAAATATTATTGATCCATATTTAGCTTTATTTGGATTCCCTTTTAATAATGAAACTAGATTTTATGGAACTTTTGCTGTTGCATTTGCTTATTTCCTAGTTGTTTCTATTGTTTTATATTTTAGATTTTTTAAAAAAAATTGATATTATTTATCTTTTTTATTCTTTCTCAGATTTATGTCACAATTTTATATTGCTACTACGCGATTTACCAATGAAACTTTCTTTAAAAATCAACAATATAAAGATAAATTAAATATTAATGGAGCTATTTATGGCTCTCCTATGCGTGTTAAAGATACTTTACCTCTTGATTGTAATATATTTGTTATTGAAATGAATAATTCTAAAAATAAAATTGAGGGTATCGGTCTTATTAAAAACTATACACATCATGATAAATATTATAGAATTTATCACGATGAGTCTTATTATCCAGGTACAGTTAAAAAAATACGTTTTAATAAAAATGGGGAAAAAAGTTTTGATATTATTTATCATGACGATGAAACTGAAACAGAAGTTGATGCATGTTTTGTACAACTTAAAACAAAAGAAAAGAGAGATATACTTAAAGGTGATGAAATATTAGTTAATTGTAGAAAACGACCAAATAAAGATTACAATCGCTATGTTTATAAAGGACGAAAAAGAATAGACGTTAATATAATTGATGACCCTTATTTTAAAAAAGTTATTACCGTTCTAGAACAATTACTATTTAAAGGTGCACGACATGTTAAAAGATGTCAAGGTATCAGTCAATTACCTAAATGGATTATTCAAAATAAACATAATTTCGATTTTACAAAATGTTTCAATAATATGTTTAATAAATATTTAAAATAAATTAGTTAATATATAATAATATGTCCAGTTCTTCTAGTTCTATGGATTTAAATATTGATGACTATACACAAGATGATTTATTAGCATTGTTCGATTTATCTGACAATGATAATGTTACATATGATGATATTATTAATGCATCAACACCTCTTATTAATAGATATACATCTGAAGATAACTACGATTATGCTAATTTTTTTCAACAAGCACAAAATCAATTATTAGAAGATTTAGATTATGAGTCTGATAATGATGAATCTAATATTCAAAATAATGATACATCACAAATGGGTAACTTATACTCTAATGAATATCCTTCTCAACAACAAACTGACCCTAACCAATCTAATAAAACTACAGACCGAACACAACAAGTTAGTATATTTAATCAAGATGATAATTATGTTATGAATAAAAATCAATTAGGTGTTAGTAACACTTACCAACTACCAGTAGCACAAGGACAATTAAATCCTAATTTAAAAAATACAAATACACGTCTTATCAATATTGATTCTCAATATAGAGAAACTATTATTCCATTTGATCCTAATCCTGATGGACCATCTTCCGCAACCAATTTTACACTTGATTTAACTGACATCTTAAATAATACTATTAGTTTAGAACTTACTGCATTCCAAATCCCTTATACATGGTATCTAATTGATTCTAGTTATCAAGCTAATAATTGTTTTTTTGTAGATACTTCTATGATTTCTATTGCTAGTGGAAATTATTCCAATGATGAACTTATTGCAACTATTAAAACATCATTACAGTTAGATTTCCCAGATCTAGATATCTCATATAATAGTAACTCTGGAAAAACAATTTTTACTAATTCTTCCTCTCCCTCTTCTTCTACTCATACAATCACTTTTTTTGATCCTTCTGGTATTCTTACATGTAATTCTACTTGTGGAATTACACCTAAATTTAATAATAATTTAGGTTGGATTTTAGGTTTTAGAGGTAATGTTAGTTACCCTCCAGCTGAAGCAGCTACTAACCCTTTATATGGACAACTTGTCTATGATATACCAATAGGTTCTACACTAACATCTGAAGCATTTTTAGATACATTTGGGTCTAAATATTTTTGTTTAATGTTAGATGATTATAACCAAAATCATCTTAATAAAGGGTTAGTCGGTATTACACCAACACAAAAATATGCTGAAATTCCATCCTATTGGAATACTGATTTACAAATTGCCCCTGATTGTCAGCCTCCTACTTTTCAGCAAACAAAAGCACCTTCTTATATTCAAAACTCGCCTAGAAAATTAACTCAAGCACAACTTTATACTCTTAACCAAACAACACAAGCTAGAGTTTCAACTAATAAAAATATGTTAACAGCACCAAATACTACAGATATACTAGCATTAATACCTTTAAGATTAGCCAACAATTTGTCCCCTGGACAACAAATTATTGATGATTTTAATTTAGATGAAGCTAAAAGAATTTATTTTGGACCAGTTGATATCGAAAGATTAAGAGTTAGATTAATTAACGATAAAGGTTATACTGTAAATTTAAATGGTAATGATTGGAGTTTTACTCTTACTGCAACTACATTATATCAATATTAATTTGTATCTCTACCTATAAATTTGTAGCCAGGTACATAACCATTCCATATAATACCGTTTGATATATCTTTTATCCAATTTTCATCACATTTTAATGACAAATGTGTCGCTGGATATATTACTGGACTTATTATTCCATTTTGTAACCCTAAATACCTTTCTGCATACTTTTTGTAAAATCTAGATTGATAAGTTACATGTTGTAAATAACTTAATGCATCAAGTTTATAACAATTTGCATCGCTACTACTAGATGCAATTTCTATTGGATAAAAAAGTGTGGATAGTGGATCTACATAAATTCCTCCCGCTTGATTATTACTACCATCAGTAAATTCAAAAGAAGCATTAGGATCTGGAGGATATATTATTCTATTATAAGCACTCGTTATATTCCCAGCTACTGTTACTACTCCACTTAAATCCTCTACATAAATACTACCTTGCCATAACTCTCCACCATTCGCTATTCCAAAAGCTAAAGGATCAGCTAAGTATTTTCCAATAGTAACATCATATAAAGATTCATAATTTTTTGCTCCAATTAATTTCTGTTCTTTAGTTGTTGTATATATATTTCCCACGTAAGTTCCTTTTTTTTTATATATATATTTATTCCCTGCCGAATCCATTTTTGTTAACCCTTTTTCTAATTTTCCTCCATTTTCAGCTACATTAACAGCACCTTTGAAAATTGTTTTCTGTCTTTTATATCTAGTATTTTCACTACTGGTTAAATTCTGATTTGGTTTTCTAAAACTATTTGTATGAGACATATATAAAAATATTATATTTTATTTAAAAAATAATACTAAAAACATTTCAATTAATTATACATTTTCTTCAATCCTTTTTTCAATACGTCGTTTTATTTTTTTTTTTAGTAATCGTAATTCTGGATACAATTCTATTTCAACCATTTTAAATTTATTACTTATCTTCTTCTCACATCTTTTACAAACTGAAAATTGCGAGTTATTTTTATGAGGAAATGTTAATGCACACTTCGACGATAAACATATTACATCTCCACAATTTTGACATACATCTTTCGCTTGTTTATCATCACATTGTATACATCTATCCCACTCTGTAAACATTATTATTACTGACTGTTCCTCCCCTCCACTAAAAGGTATATGAGAATTATTACTTACTGTAAATTGCATTATTAATTTTAATACTTAATTTATTTAATAAAATTAATTCAATTTTATATTTTATTTCATAATTTAGTAAATCTATGTAATAACTTATATCGTAAAATTGGATTGTTAAAAATTATACTAAATATAGCTATTTGCTTTAATTCATCTCTTACATTATGAAAACATGATTGCGAATATTCTTCATCAAAACAATACTTTAATGGTGTATAATTTATTTTACATAGCAATTTTAACCCTTTATCTTTATTTAATTCTGTTAATGATACATTCATGTTTTCAAGGTAATATGTTATTTGTTTATCATATTCATCACATTTATTACGTATAAATTTCTTTCTAAAAAATTCTGTTATTTTATTTATTTCATATTTAGGTTTCTTTAATTGTTCTATTACATTTTCACTATATATAAATCCCCAATAATGACTCCATATTATATCTAATATCTCATCTGGTAATTTATTCATTTTATAATTTATATTTTATTTTTATATTCCTATATTTTATATTATGAGTGTAAGATATGTTGATAAAATACCTGATAACCAGACATTTTCCACCAAGGTAACACAATATTTCATTGAACCATCACCAGGTAATCCGCTGGGTTACAACCCCGTGACAGGTCTAAATACAAAAATCGAATTTTATACAGAACACCCTATTAACCCTTTGACTCCTTGGTATGGACCTATATGGTATTGGGATACTTCTCTGGTTACAGATATGAGTGGAGCATTCAAAGACTTCAATATGTCAGGTCTATTTAGCCCTCCTCCTCTTACTCCAACTGGGTCTGGTGGCACAAAGGCACCTAGTAATGGTTCTGGATTTGGATTATTATGGAATACTTCAAATGTTATAAATATGGAAAGTATGTTTGAAAATTTTGACGCTCCAGGACTCAATAGTCCTTCATCGTATGAAGTCTACAGTATTTCTTTTTTACAGAATGTCGCTACTTCATTCAAAGACAGTTATCTTTCGCTAAGTGTTAAAGGACCTCCTTCTCTCAGTCCTCGTTTAAGTATAGCAAAAAATAAATATATAGAGGATGATTATGATGTATGGGATGTATCTAAAGTTCAAAACATGAAGAATATGTTTAAGAATTGTCTGCTGAAGGTTTTTGTGTTACCGTATTATTCAACTGGGTCCCCAACAATACTCATGAGTAATTGGAATACTTCAAGTGTAATTACTATGGAAAGTATGTTTGATGGATGTCAAGCAGGATGGGGTGATGGCGCTGACCCTCAAAAAGATTGTCTACCTTGGGAAATTATAAGAAAGAATGGGAGCAATAGTTATTATAACTCATGGGTAACTTATAATTGTACGAATTTTAAAAAGATGTTTGCTAATAGCGACCTGACCTCCATCTATCCCCCTTCCTTCTCTCCTGCCCAACAGAATTTTCTTTTAAAAAAATATACTACTAAAAAACCTATTAAAGGTGGATGGATGATAAAAGATAAAACCAGTGACCTAACTGACATGTTCTTAAACTCCCTTAAACTGATTAGCCTATTTGAGATCCCGTTTGGCTCGTCCGGAACCCCTGAATATTGGCAATTTAATTATGTAGACCCTATCACTACTATCACTACCTCTATAAAAACTCAAATTGAAGATTATTATACAACAGATAAAGCTAACGCTGATACACCAGGAGCACCAGGAACACTAGGCTTTCAACCTAACGAAGGAATAAATACAAAACCAGAATATAGTGATATTTCCAGTAATCCTTATTATGGACAAATATGGGACTGGGACACTAGTCAAGTAAGTAATTTTTCTGAAGCTTTTACAGGAGCATTTTATAAGGCTTATAACTATTATCCTGACGGCGGCACCGGTTTCGACACTCCCTCAAATAAGTGGTATTTTGGCACTGGTCCAAAATCACAAGCAGATAATAATTTAACCCAAACTAATTCTTTCAATAAGCCTATATGGATAGATAAATGGGATACTTCAAGTGCAACTGATATGAATAGTATGTTTGTTTTCGATGAGGGAAATAGAGAGAGTAAAAAGATGGTTTTTTTATCAAGTAGTTTAGAGACTAAGTATGTAAATGATAATGATCCAAATACTACTGGTGTATTATATCGTCCTCCTTATACAGCATGGAATACTTCAAGCGTAACGAATATGAGTTATACATTTTGTGCTGTACCATATACTTTTATTTCACCAACAAACTTACCAAATGTTAAAAATTGGGATACTTCATATGTAACAACAATGCTCCAGATGTATGCTATAAACGGAAATTTTGGAGGAGATCTGAATATAAACTTCGGATTGAGATCATTAGATTTATCGCCAAAACTTATAAATGATATCAGCAACACAACTACTTACGTGGCATGGAATACTTCATCGGTAGTGAATATGGAGGAAATGTTTTTTAACAGTTATAAATATTACAAACAAACAGATGCATTAAAATTCAATATAGGTAAATGGAATACTTCAAGTGTAAATAATATGTCGGGAATGTTTAATGCCAATAAAGATTTTAATGAAGATATATCAGAATGGAATACTTCAAGTGTAACTTCTATGAAAAGTATGTTTAAAGAAGCGACTACATTCGATCAATATATATCAAATTGGGATGTATCTGGTGTGACTACTATGGAAAGTATGTTTGAATCTGCATCTAAGTTTAATTCTCCCTTAAACGAATGGAATACTTCAAGTGTAACTACTATGGAAAGTATGTTTGAATCTGCTATTACTTTTACTCATCCATTACACAGATGGGATGTATCCGGTGTGATTACTATGGAAAGAATGTTTGCTAATGCTAAAATCTTCAATAATGATATTAGAATGTGGGCAGTAAGCACGAGCATCCCCACCTCAACAACAAATATGTTTTCATCTTGTCCATTAGCAGAGTTCCCAGCACCGTGGAATTTATATAATGGTAGCCCGCCTGGAGTCACACCAAGTCCAAGTACATATTTTAACAGAGACCTTACAACCAAATTTTATTATCCACAATATTCTACGCATGATGCTGTTAATCCAGTAACTACATTTTTACTTCCCAACATATATCTCAAGCCACGAAACATTCCACCAGTAGTAGATAATTATAAAATATTAGATACAAAAACAGATACTAGAACATTAAAAGCAATTGTAGATTCCGGTACCGGACTCATTACACTTACAGGATATGATGATGCATATACAAATGAAAGTAGCGCTAGTATTACTATTACAATGGAAACAACTTCTGGTAGTATTACAAGTATAGAAAAATTTGAAGTAGTTATATATGATATTCCACTAGGAATTAATGATTTTCCTTTTCCTATTGAGCAGAAAAATAAACGATGTCTTGGTGTAAATCAAAAATTAGCACCTGGTCTTGCACGTCCAACTTTTAATTTTTCATTAGGGAAATTTAATCCAGCACGCTTTAGAAGTTCAAATACTAAATCAAAATTTAAAAACGTACCTATAATTGTTTTTAAAAATCAAATTTAATTAAATTAAATAAAAATTGAAATTAATTATTAAATAATAAATATTATTAATAATTAATAAAAGATGTCCAGTCATATTGAACGATTAATGGTGAGAAGTCACGATGAAAGAGAAAACGGTTGGTGTAAAACCACCAATGCTTTGGATCCAAATAACCAAAAAATATATAGAAGTATAAAAATTGGAAATGTTATGAATTGTAACGGAGAAATAATTAGAGACCATACTACATATGGACAAATTAAATATATATTAGATAAATATAATATTGAAGCAGAAGAATTAAAACAAATTGAAGAAAAAACGGAACATGCAGTTGAATTAAAATTACAAGAAGAAAAATACAATATGTTAATAACTAGTATTAAATCTAATTAGGATATTATTATAGAGAAAAAGTTCAAATAATATATTTTTTAATTTAATATAAAATTGATTTTTAAAAATATCTAAAATTATAATCATAATATCAACAATAATGAGAATTGAAATTCAAGATACAGAGAAATGCGAAACTTTTATCAGCATATTCAAGTTTTTGAAAAATTTTACGGATAATGTATGTGTATTTATTGATGAAGATAAAATGTATTTACAAGGAATGGATGGATCACATGTATGCGTGTATGAGTTATTTTTGGAAGCTTCTTGGTTTGAGGTATGGAATCCAGAGTTTAATAATAGTTTAGAACATAGATTTGGTATTCATTTACCTATATTTAATAAAATGTTGAATATTTGGACAAGTTCACATAGAATAGTATTGGAATCTCAAGATGGTGATAACTTGGATATACATATTACTAGTAAAGAAAAAGGAACATTTAATTATGTATTTGATCTTCCTTTAATTGATATAGAAGTAGATTGTTTAACCATTCCTGATACCGAATATGAAGTAGATATTATAATGAAATCATCACAATTTAAATCTACATTAGATTCATTGAGTCAGTTTAGTGATACGCTTGATATTTCTTGTGACGATAAAAAGTTATTATTAAAAAGTAATTCAACAGAAGGATCAATGAAAGTGGATATTGACATGGATAATATTGAATTATTGGCAGTAATAGAAGGAGAAACAGTAGAATCTAGTTTTGCTATTAAATATATTACACATATATGTCAGTTTTATAAACTAAGTAATAATATAGAAATACATATGAGTCCTGAATTACCAATACAATTTATATATAATATCGGAAATGATGAGAAAAACAAGATGAGATTTTATCTAGCACCCAAAATTAACGATGAATAATTCAACTGAAAAAAAAGAACTGAAAAAAAGACACTATGTTAAATAAAAAATTGAAGTAATTTTTTATGTAACGGTTATGGTATTAACTGGAGCCATGGCAAGACAACTTGAAAATCAACAAACTATTGAGCAAGAAACTTTGTATCCACATACTTCACCAGAAATACAAGAGGTTTTGGATGCTATAGAGGATGTACCAATAGAATATTTGTCCTTAATTAAGGAATATAATTGGAATAGTATTAAAGAAATGATGGAGATATTATTTATTTGTCAATGTTGTGAGCGGCATCAAAGAAATAAGCCACATGTTTCCGATTTAGAAAATGGACATACGGGTTCTTATCGTTGGTCTAATCGGGAACAAAGGGACGATGATTGTCAATGCCCATGTAGACAAGAGGCAAGATTATTTTGTAAAATTATAAATGATCCTTGTTACTTTATACCTAAAAAAAAAATATATGAGCATTCTGATGAAAATTCAGAATTTTTAGAACCAGATGTAGGATATAGTAACATATATCATCGAGATATAGATTTGGGTTGTATGTGTGAAGATTGTATACAAGAAGAACATAAAGAAGATAAATATGAAAATAGATGTTTAGAATGTGGAGAGGATATGGGGCCTCAAAATCCAAGGCAGTTATGTGGGAAAACATATTGTAGAAATATTACAGAAAGAGATGATGATGGGTCTATATCCTAATTAAGTTGAGAGTAAGTTCCATCAATATAGTAAACATTTTTAAAACCAAGAGCTTTTAATCGTTCAGCACCCGCTCTAGCCCGTTGACCAGTGTTACAATAAGTAACAATACCATAATTTTTTTTTAAAGTGCTTGTATTTTTGGAATTAATTTCCTGAATTGGGATATGTTTTGCACCTTTATAGTGTCCAGCGTCCCATTCTAATTTGGTGCGAACATCAATAATATATTTAATTTTGCCATTTTTTATTTTTTTCTTTGCGTCTGTTGCTGATATTAAATCCACACCTGAGACAGAATAATATCTAGATGCAGTATAAAATCCATAAGCAAAACTTCCTATAGTAGCCCATAAATAATAAGTAGAAGGATTCATGTTAAACATTATATATTATTTATGTAAAAAAATTGAAATAATCTTTCATATAATTATTAATAAGAATAAATAAGTATGAATGAAAGATTTAAATATCTACCTGATGTATTGGTTAATATTATATTAGAAGATCATGGAGGAATTATACATAGAGAGAAAATGGTAAAAATAAAAAAAGAGATAAAAAGAGAAGGAATTATAAAATTAATGAAAAGATATAATAGCTTTAAATTTAAAGACGAATGGGGTTGTAATGAAGCAGAGAGAATTATAACTTATTTTCAAAATTGTGAATGTTGTGAAAGGCATAAAAAAAGGAAACCGGGATTATTTGATTTGATAAGTGGTTTTGTTCCAGAGTATTCTACTAAATTACCTAAATCTCATTTATGTGATTGTCCATGTAGATACTATTGTAGAGAATTATGTAGAGAAATAAATGATGTAGAAGTGGAATATGATCCAGCAATCCAAGAATTAGAGCCTTGGGAACAAGAAGAACTACTAGAATTTTATGAGTATGAGGGGGGTGGATGGTATAATTGAAATAATAATAGTTATAATAAAAATATTTAAATATATAACGAGTATATTTTTTAATGGAAAATAAGATTATAAATCAGTGTAAAAAATGCGATAAAAAATATAAAAGTAAGACATCATTAGAGAAACATGAAAAGAAATGTAAAGCGAATGATTCTAAACCGTCAATTACTATAGAAGAGACAGAAAAGAAAGAAAATAATTATGATGTAAATATGACATTTTTAGAAGGGAATAAAGTAGCAGTAGAAGTTACAAAACAAGATGATGATGAAGATGGAGAACAAGTATTAAAAGAGATTTTAAAACCGAAAGTATCACCATCTTACCAACAAGAAATAGATAAACTTCAAGATTTAATTGAAATGTTTAAAACATTACCAATTCCAGAGAAAGCAGAGAGTAAGGATTTAACAATTAGTCAATTAAAAAATATTATAGCTATTTTGATGACTCAAAGTCAAAATTTAATTAAAGAAATGAAACAAATGTCTAGAAGAAATAGTTATTTTAAAAATAATATTATGTTAGCTTCATTTGTGTTAGATAAATGTAGGCGAGAAGTTCCAGAATCAGAGGAGGAGTTTGAAAATATGTTTACCTAAGTAATTGAAAATAATATTAATAAATAATTAATATTATTATAAAAAATATGATACTTAACCATAAAAATACCGCATGGTTGCATAATCCATTTTTTCGCCTGTTTCAGGGTGTTTAAACATATGTTCAACAGCAGCATCTACTCCTTTAGATACCATAACATCGGCAGCTTTTTTATTGTTATTATCCATAAGGGAGTATATTTGTTTATTTACAATTTTTTCTCCAGAACCAGGAACTACTTGGGGATCATCCTTAGGCTTTATAGTTTCCTTTGGGGTTTCTTTATTAGAGGACATAAATAAATAACACATTTTAAATTTAAATTATTTTATTTTAATAAAAAATAAGTAATAAACATTTGAGCTATTTCGGTATAACACCAAATAGCAGGTTGTTCATGTATATTATTGGTCAAAAAATAGCCTAAATATGGTCCTGTTAATAACATTGCCATAATAGGTTTTAGTTCTAAAAGAACCAAAGCAGGTGCAACCCACATAAAATAATGAAGACCTATACTTGGTGTAAACCAAAGTTTACCAGGTGCTCTTAGACGCAGATTCCAAGCAATATGTTTTTCTCCGGAAAATGCGCATGTTTTTTTACCACAAAGAGGTTCATTATTTCCATCACATAATTCATCAGATTGTACAAAGAATAATCTGCTAGCTAAAAGTAAAGCAGCATAAAAGGAAAGTTTTAATATAAAAAAATTAGGTTTCTTAGTGAATGCAAAAAGCCAAATATTAAAAAATAATGGTTGGAAACAGATGTGTAAATAACCGAGTTGTGTTAAAAATTTATTCCATTTATTATCACATTGATTAATAACTTTATATTGGAAATATTGTAATATTTCCATTAGAGCAAAATAAGCGATACCGATACCTGCATATTGATTTTTTGTAAAAAAAAAGGCTCCAGCAGCCAAGCCTGAAAGGCCTATATATAAACTTTGTTGTTCAGAGAAGCACATATTAATATATAATGATAAATTAATTCATACAATGTTGTTGTGATGTTTCACAATTTTTTATGTATGATTTATACAATTTCAATTGTTTTTCCCAATTTTCAAGTAAATAATATTCTTCAAATTCCTGCAAGTAGAAACTCATAACATAAATATTACCATTTGAATGTTTATAATAATTACAATGGTAATATCCACTACTAAAGTTGCCTGCATAAATATAGCTTGGTTTATTTGTGTTTTGTATAATTTCAAGATTAGTAATAGCAATAGGAATTTGGTAGTTAGATAAAGTGCTTACATTATCAGATGGATTATTAGTATCAATATAGGATTCTAATTTAGAAATTAGTTCAGGGTCTAGATCGGCATACAGTTCAGTGTTCATGGTAGGTCTTAAATTAAATACTTTGTATTAAATAACTTCAATTTTTTTAAATTAAGGCCGAAACTGAAAAAAAAGAACTGTTAAAAAGGCACTAAATATTGGTTGACAAAATTTATCCCAGAATCTACACGGATTCATTTGGTAAAAATAGACTCATGAATTAAGGGGGATAAAAATAATATAGTTCCTACATATGAAGGGAATCTGTTGACCATATAATAAATGCTAGTTGTTTACACTATGTAGTGGTATGTCTACATAGTGTAGAGAAGGAAATAAACAAAAAAAATGGGTATGTATTAGATATATGTAGGTATTTTACATTTTCACAAATTTTCAAAAGTCATTTGGGATTTTAAAAAAAACACACAAGATTTTTGTGTTGTTTTTTGATTTTTGGAAATAGGATTGAAAAAAATGGTGAAAAGTGGTTTTAGATGATAATGGTCTAATTTTTAAAAAAAAAGTAAAAAAAACGTTACGATAAAATTTTATATATTTTGAGTTAAAGTATTTAGAGAAATTCTATGTTGATATATTAAGCAACGAAATGGCAACATTTAGCAACAAAAACTCGCCAAAACTCGCCAAAAATTTTGAGTGTAAATATTGTTTATATTCATGTAGTAAAGAAAGTGATTTAATTAAACATTTTAATACTAGAAAACATCAAAAAGCAACGTTTAGCAACGATGTTGCTAAAGTCGCTTACCAACAGACCTGCATGGCGAGAAAGTCGCCAAAAAAGTCGCCAACTGAATATAGGTGTAAATGTGGGAGAAAATATATGGATAGATCTGGTTTATGGAGACATAAAAAAGCTTGCTTGATAATTCAAGAAGATAATAATACATTAATATCTCATAATGAGAGTTTGGATGTAATAGATAAAGAGTTATTGATAAAGATGCTCTTGAACAATCAAGATATTTTAAAGACGGCATTTGAAAATATTCCAAAGATGGGGGGGAATCAAGCACATAATACAAATAGTTTTAACAATCAGACATTTAATATTCAGATGTTTTTAAATGAGCATTGTAAGAATGCAATGAATTTAACAGATTTTATAGATTCGTTACCAATAACAAATGAAACATATGATCATACAATAGAGAATGGACTAACAAAAACGATTACAAATATGGTAGTTAATGGACTAAATAGTTTAGATGTAACAGATAGACCAATTCATTGTACAGATTCAAATAGAAAAGTATTATACGTAAAAGAAGCAGATAAATGGGAAAAAGACAATGAATTATCACTAGTACTTCAAAGTATAAAGTCTATTGCGTTAAAACAGCGGACAATGATTAATAAATGGAAAGATGCAAATAAAGGGTGGGAAATAAATGAGAATTTACAAAGTAAATTGACAAGTTTAGTATTTAATTCGTTTACAGATGTAGAAAATAATGATAAAGAAACAAATAAAATAATAAAAGCTATAAGCAAGAAAGTTTATTTAGACAATGAGATAAAAAAAAATTATTTAACTAATATATAATGCAAAGAGCAAGTTCAATGAAAAGAAGTGCATCAATGAAAAGAAGTGCATCAATGAAAAGAGCAGCTAGTCGTTCTGCATCTAGAGGAAAGGCAAAGGCTAGATCAATGGGAAGAGCTAAGAGAGGAGGTGAAGAGACAGATCTAGAAAGTGGCCATCGTGAACAAGTGAGACTGAATGAACAACGTCAAATGCAACGTATGGAAGAAGGAAGAAGTGAATCTCCTCCTCCTTCAAATAGTATACAAGGAAAAAGTATGAGTGCAATGGAAGAGGGACGAGGACCTAAATTATTTATACCTTCTCGTAATAAGTCAATTGAAGGAACATTACCTACTGGAGATGAAATGGTAGGAGGAAAAAGAAGAAAATCAAAGAAATATTATAAAGGAAAAAAGTCAAAAACCAGAAAAGGAAGAAAAGATTTTGTAACACATAAAGGTGATAAATATTACCATAGAAAAGGACATAGACAAACAAAAAGACAAAATAAGAAGAAGGGATTATTTGAACAATTATTTGGAGTTTAAGTGAATAATAATATTAAAATTTTTTAAATGAATAATAGAAGTATAATATTCTTCATTTAAAATTGGTTCCAGGCTATGATAATTATCAATAGCTTTCTCAATTATTTGAATTTGAGAAGTAATTTTAATACAATCTTTGATATCTTTAAACCATGAAGGAACACTAATAATAGAATTATATATATTGATTTTTTGACAATATTGTGTTTTAAGAACTTTAAGGTGTTGTTTCATAGCATTATGGTCAATATCATTTGAAAGTTTCTTTAAATAGAAATGTTCGTTAATATCTTTAAAGAGATTATAGTTAATAGGGAGTTCATATAATTTAATTTTGCGACATTTTTTAATAATAGAGATAGGTAAATAAGATTTAATAATATCCATAAGTTCAAATGGAAGTCGATCGATTATTTTAAGAATAGCTAAATCAGAATTATCCATTATTATAAATAAATGTAAAAATAAATGAAAAATAACCATTTAAAAGGTAAAATAAAAAAATACTAAAGTAAATGAAAAGAAATTTATATACAATAGAAGAAGGAGAAGGAGAAGAAGAATCAGAATGTTTTGTAGAATTAAAGAAAATGATGGTAATAGTATTTTACAGTTGTTTTTTTGGTTTAGATAAAGGTAGTGACTACTATTTAGCAGAAAAAAAAAGGGAAGAATAAAAATATAATAATTAATATATGAGCAATGAAAAAAAACTCAAAAAACATGTACATTCAAAAAATAAAGATATAATAGGATTTGTTATTTTATATGGAGTAATAATTTTAATAGTTCCATATTTTTTGAAAAAATATACTCCTTTTCCTGTATTTGCGACTTATTTTGCAAATATAGATATAATAGCAAATATATTATCATTAAATTATCCAGATTATTTTCACCATTTTTATGATCCTTTCTATAAAGAGTCACTAAAAAATTATCTAAGTTTTAATTTAATATCGATAATATCGTTATCAGGAATATTTTTAGTGGGATTAAGACATGATTCAAAACATATAGAAGAAAAGATAGCAATAATGATAATAATGTCAATAGTAACTTTCACATTACCGACTGAAGGGTTACCATTTTTGAATAAAAAAGTAGAAGATTATTTAATAAGTGGAGGATATTTAACGGAAAACCACAAAGAGAAAGAAAGAGAGATAGGAATAACAATATTATTGTCGTTAATATTTATAGTATTAGAATTTTACATAATAAGTAAATTAACACAGGTAGATTGGAAAGGAACAAAGAATATATTGAAATGGTTATATATAATAACATTATTAATAATAGGTGGAAATATAGTAATAACATAATATTGCTTAAAAAAAGGAACTGTAAAAAGAGAACTAATTTAAAGATATTTTCTCTCTACTAGTTAATAATGAATTTATCTAGAGTATTTAATTTTGTAATTATAATTTTTAATATTTGTATAAATAGTTTACATATGTCGAGACCGGTATCTCTGAAAATGAGAGAGATTTTACAGGAAAATACATTATCAAGAGAATCGAGGGTAAAAATCAATAATGTATTATATGAATGTTATAAAGATTGGAGTAGAAAACAAGTATTTAAATTTAAATATAAGCATTATTATAAGTGTAAAAGGATATCTAGTTCGGAATTATTGTTATATGGTAATGTAGGTTTATTCAAGGCAATAAGAAAATATAATGGGAAAGCAGAATTTCACAAGTATGCTGGAATTTATATAGACAGTGAATTAAAGAATGCAATTTCTGACTCCTATTCTCTAAGTATAATTCCTAGAGCAGAGAGAAAAAAGAAAAGAAATATAACAAATGAAGTGGAATTAGAAGAATATAAGAATAAGCTAGAGGTAAGAACTTATGGAAGACCAAATCATTGGACATATAATAATAATTTTTTAGAAGACTTGATAGATGAAGAGGAGAAACAATATTTTTTACGAGAGAAATGGTTTAAAATAAGTCAATTAAGTGCTTTTCATAAAAGAATAATGTACCTAAAGTATGATTATGAATTTAATAACATAAGAAGTAACAATAGAATAAGCAAATTAATGTGTTGTTCAGAGGAATGGGTTAGAAAAAATATAAAAGAAGTGAAAGAAATACTAATATAATTACCTACATCCTGAAGTATTAATTAAATGTTTAATTTGATTATTAATATATGAAGGAGTATCAACAAAGATATCAGGAATAAATGCATGAATAATAGAAACTAAAGAACCATATAAGAAAAATCCTGATAATTTAAGAGCAAAGCAGCAATGTTGAATATAAGACATACAAACTTTTGAAGGATGAGAGAAAAACATCGTATATAATGAATATAAATAATAAATATTAAATAGATATAATGAGTAATAATTTTTTTGTTTATTTGTTAGAGTCAACAAATCACAATACTTATGTAGGTGCAACTGTAAATTTAGATCATAGATTAAGACAACATAATGGAGAGATAAAAGGAGGAGCAGTAGCTACTACAAGAAAGGTGAAAAAAGGAGAGACATGGACAAGAGTTTGTCATGTAGAAGGGTTTCCTACATGGTCGGAAGCATTAAAATTTGAATGGGCGTGGAAGTTTTATTCAAGGAAACTAGATCAAAAACTTTTTCCTTTAGATAGAAGAAGGCAAGCATTAGACAATTTATTGGCATTAGAAAGACCTACAAGTAAAGCAATGGCGTATGATGAATGGGAGACGCCAATAAAGGTAGTTTGGGAAAACGAGGAAAGCATCCAAGAAAATTGAAAATATCATTAAAAATATATAAGTTTAAAGATATTTTAGGATAAATATATACAAATGGGAAGATATTATTCAGGAGATATTGAAGGAAAATTTTGGTTTGGTGTACAAAGTAGTGATGATATATCAAAGTTGGTTTCATGTAAGTATCAAGAATATTGTTATTGGGAAGGGTGTAATTGTACAATTGAAAATGAAGATGATGTATGGAAGTTTTGTAATGATGATTGTGAAGAAGATTGTGAACATGTTTATTGTCATGAATGTTTTGAAAATAAAGAGGAACATATAGAAAGATGGGAAGAAGAAGGAGGTTATGAGGAAGGAGAAAGGTTATATAGAGAAGGAAATGAAATAATATATCCCATAGATGAAGAGTATCTTGATGAATTAAAAGAAAACTTGAAAAAAATAGAAGATAAAATTGACAAAGATATAATATCAGCATATAAGAAGGTAGAAAATGATGAAAGAATTTTGAATTTATTTTCGGGAGTATATAATGAAGTAGAGGAAATAATGAATACATGGGATAATGAAGATAATAAGGAGAAAAAAGAGCAATATGAATTAATAGCTAGATATGGGTTAGGATTACAGATAAAATATTATCTAGAACAAGAAGATAATATTCAATGCGCGGTATATTGTGAATTATAAGACTGTTGAAGATTTAATAGATAATATAAATCATATAAACATGTGTCATTTATAATATGTAAATATGAGTGAAGACGAAATCAAAATTTATCATCTAACTGCTGACTATAAAAAGTGTACGTATCAAACTGAACAATGGAGTAATGTGTTGTCTAATGGGAAACATGTTCGGTTTGAAGTTACTAATTATTTTTATTGGGGGACATTTGAAATTGAATTAACAAACAAGGAAAAAGAGGAAATATTGAAAAAGAAGAGTATTATAATAAATGATTATGCAGGGGTTTCGGTAGACAGTTTAGATGATGGTTGTGATTGTTGTGATGAAATTTGTAATAAAGAGAGTTTTACACCAGAAGAGTTGAAAGAAATACATCGGCTTCTTTATTTAGACCCGGACGACGAAGAATCTTACACAAGTGATTGTGAGGAGACAAATACCGATATATTAGAACAAAATGGTTGGTCAATGGACGATACGATTTATGGAATTGATAGTGGTTGTGAATTGGAATGTATAAGCGGTGATGATTAATACAATCAAGTATTTAATCTAAATAAATTTAAAAAAAATTGAAGTGTTGTTATTTAAATACTTAATTGTATTAATTAAATGGAAATGGAGACAGTACCACAAGAGTATACATACTTATATGATAAATTACTTGATAAAGAATGGGAATTTTGTGTTCCTGACTATGAAAAAATATATAAAATAAGTTGTTTTGATGATGGAATGGATAAATATAAAGATTATCCAAATGAATGGATAGTATTTGGGAAATGGAAAGGAAAAACTGCGTTAGTAAATGTAGTATTTAATAATTTAATAATAGATTCAATAAGTACATGGAAGATAAATTCTCTCTAACATGTAAAATTAAAAGAGTTATATATAAAAAATTGAATAGTATTAATATTTTTTTATATTTTATACAAAAGAATGATGTGGAGAAGTATATTTTGTTGTTGTAGAGAGAAAATACCTGATAATTTAAATCCAAAAGAGTTGCCTTTATTTATTCCTCCATTAAAAACAGGAAAAGTAATTAAGGTTTATGATGGAGATACAATAACTATAGCTTCTAGGGTGCCTGGATTATATAATTCTCCGATATATAAATTTTCTGTAAGACTTAATGGGATAGATAGTCCAGAAATGAAGGGGAAAAATGAGGAAGAGAAGGAGATAGCAGTAAAGGCAAGAGATGCTTTAAGTGGGAGAATAATGGGAGAGGAGGTGAGGTTAGAGAATGTTCAAACAGAGAAGTATGGAAGATTGTTATGTGATGTATATTTGGGATATTGTCATTTAAATAAGTGGATGATAGATGAGAGATATGCGTTAGAATATGATGGAGGGACAAAAGTGATACCAAAATCTTGGAAAAAATATCATGAGACAGGAGAAGTATAAAATGACTGAAAAAAAGGAACTGAGAAAAGAGAACTAATTAATAAAGTGAATTTCTCTCTATAGAATAGTTATGAGAATAAATTGGAGATGTATATTAGGAATATTTTTTTTATTAAAAGTAGATAGTTGTCAAAGAATCCCTAGAATTAAGAGAATATATAAAATAAATAAAAATATAAAGATAATTGAGGGTAATAAATATATGGAGAAACTTAAAGAATATGACTTGAATGCTCAAGAATATATAATAAACATGGGATCATTTATGTATGACAAGTCAAGGAAATATTTTGAGAAAGAATTTACAGAAGAGACAGTGTTAGAGAAATGGAGTTCTGAGCATGAGACACAGAAGGTAATAGAAGAGAAGAAGAAGTTGGAATATAAATTGAGAGAAAAAGAGAATGATATAATTGAAAAAACCAAACAGATAACAGAAATGAGGGATGAAGTATATAAAGCAAGAGATGAAGAGAGAGAAAAGGCCGAAAAGAATCTAGAATATTTTAAGAGAAAAGAACTATTAATGATAAATAATAGGAAAGAAGAGATAAGAGAAGCATTAGACATAAGTGAAAAGAATCTAAAAGAGAGGATATTAGATCTAGAGAAAAAATGTAAAGAATATAACGAGATGTATGTAGTTGCGTCGAAGGGGAAAAAATATGAGACAGATATATTTAAATGTTTAATAGAGTATAATGATGAAAAGTTAAATTCATTATGGGAAATATCACATGTAGGGAATGTACCAATGAAGACAGATTTTTTATTTAAGAATAAATTGAATGGAAAGACGATATTATTGGATACAAAAAATAATAATCCGAATAGTGGAGTTCAGAAAGTAGGATTAGATAAATTTAAAAGAGATGTAGAAAGGTTGGAAAATAATGCAATAGGAGGAATATTGTTAGCGAATTCATGTATTTATACAAAAAGTAATTATGAAGTAAATAGAGAAGGGGATAAATATCTAATATATATAGGATGTTTTGAGATGAATAATATTCCATTAATATTCAATACATTAAATATGATTATGGAATATAATAAATGTGGAGAGGAGATAAAGACAACAGATAATCTAAGAGAGATAATAAAAGAAATGTATGTTTATGAGAAAGAAAAGAAAGAGAAAATAAATAAGGAAGGAATAACAATTGATCAAAGAATAAGATATTTAACATTAGAATATAATAATTTATTCAAAAGAGATATAGAATTAGATTGTAATAATAAAAAAGAAATAAAAGAAATTTATTTTGAGGAAGTAGAATCAGGAAGAACGATAATAGGAGAGAAAAGTAAAAATTTTGTCCAATATGAAGAAGATGGAAATAAATTTATTAAATATTTTAAAACGAAGGTAGAAGCGAGTAGATTCCAAAAAAAGTTAACAAAAGGTACAAATGATAATAGAAAAGAAAAGAAAGTAGATAAAAATATAGAAATAGAAGTAGCTACAGATGAAGGTAGTTAAAAATAAAAAATAAAAAATAATATATACCATATTTGTAGTATATATTATTAAAAAATATAATTGTAGCTAGAAAAACGATTTTTACAATATAAAAATATTGTTTTGCATGATATTATGGTCTAAAAATGAAAAAAGTATTCAAAAATATATCATAACAAAAAATATAAGAGAAAAATAAAATTAAGAGCATATTCAGTAAGAAAAAATAACATAATGTTAAGAAAATATATGTTACCATAATAGATAAGGAAGAGGGAAGGTAGAAATTAAGATTGTTACTGGAAATGAGACCATAAAAGGGAACAAGATTC